>OCLZ01000287.1_pt1 | contig 13857 bp, 10 predicted proteins | sample 1496091 | NCBI WGS metagenome assembly OCLZ01 (sample SAMN01760948, study PRJEB22395) | human gut metagenome | reverse complement strand
AGGGCCACATCCAGCACCCGCGCTTCCAGCTCGGTGTACTTCATATCCGGGCGCAGCATCCGCAAAAAGTTCTCTGCGGTGGAAAGCTCCGGGTCCGGCCGGTGGATGTACATGCTGCCGTCTTTTTCGTAGTGGTTATAGGCATGGTAGCTGTACACGGCCAGCATGGGGAAGATGCCGGCCAGCTGGATGCTCTGGCGCAGCACATTGGAAATTTCCAGATCACCGGCCTTGGGGTCGTAGGATGCCAGTGTGAGCACGCTGCGGGCCATGGAGTTCATGATATCGTGGCTGGGGGCCTTCATGATCACATCACGGGTAAAGTTGGTGGGCATGGTGCGGCACTCGCCCAGCACGCGGCAGAACTCTTCCAGCTTTTCCTGCGTGGGCAGCTCACCAAACAGTAGCAGATAGCCCGCTTCCTCAAAGGCAAAGCGGCTGCCGGACGACCCGCGGATCAGGTCTTTCACGTCGTAGCCGCGGTAGAGCAGCTGACCGTCGGCAGGCTTTTTCACCCCATCCACATACTGGAAGGCGCGGATATCGGAGATATTGGTCAGACCTGCCAGCACGCCCTTGCCGTTTTCGTCGCGCAGGCCCGCTTTAACGCCAAACTCCTTGTACAGGTCCTTGCTGATGCGGTCGTGTTCGGCGCACAGCGGCTGCTGCTGGTCGAAGTATCCCATTACGTTCTGCAGATGATCCATTGGTAGTTGCTCCTTTCCCATTGCCGTCAGCTTGCGCTCACTTGGCAGGCCATCAGGAAGCTTTCTCTGCGAACAGCCCGGAACTTCAGTCCCGCCCTACTGCCTGCGGAAGCGGGGTACCACCCCCAGGACATTCGCTGGAGAAACTTCCTGCCGTCCTGCCCGAAAAAACCGTATTGATTCGTGACGGCATTCACTTACATTCAGAATACTCTTTAAGATTACAAAAAGGATATTTCGGTGTCAAGGTACTGTTTGTAAATAAAAAAAGAACAAAATCGGAAAGCTGCCGGGTGCGCATTTGCCCTTTAGCGCAGGGGCAGTTTTTGAGACGGTAACGCACAAATAAGGCATCTTCCAGCCGAATCTCAGGGGACTGGCAACAAATAAAGCCACGACGAAACCGCATTTGTAAACGGTTCATCGTGGCTTTTTGTCATATCGGAGTGGCGAGACTCGAACTCGCGGCCTCCTGCTCCCAAAGCAGGCGCGCTACCAACTGCGCAACACCCCGGCATCCGGCGGCACTGCTGCACCGCCGGAATATAGTATATCGTTTTTGGAGCGGTTCGTCAATAGCGGCGTGGCCCTGCCGTGCCTTTAATTAAAGGAGCGGAAGCCCTTGCCGATGATCTCGCTGGAATTGACGATGGTGATAAAGCTCCGGGGGTCGTTCTCCCGCAGGAAGTTGCGCAGCTGCAGGGCCTGACGGCGGGTCAGCACCGTCACCAGCACGCTCAGCTCGTGGTGGGTGTAAGCGCCGTAAGCCTTTTCCACGGTAGCGGAACGGTTCATTTCCTTGATGATGAAGTCCAGAATGGGCTGTGGGTTGGACGTCACGATGGTGCACACCTTGCGCAGGCGGATGTTCTCGATGGCACCGTCCACCACAAAGCTCTTGCCGATCAGGCCAAGGATGCAGTAAAGGCCGGTGCCCATGCCGAACCGCCATGCCGCCGCCAGCACGATGAGGATATCGCTGACCATCAGGGCTTTGCCGATCTCCATAGAGGTATATTTTGCCAGAATCAGGGCCACAATATCCGTACCGCCGGTGGATGCACCGATGTCGAACACGATCGCCGCACCGAGAGCCGGCAGGAACACGGCGAACACCAGATCCAGCATGGCATCGCCGCTCATGGAAACGTTGACGGGATAGAGCCACTCGCACACCGACACAAAAAAGGACAGCGCAAAGGAAGAATAGATCGTCCAGCCCATGGTCTTGATGCCCAGAAAGACGAAGCCCAGCACCACCAGAATCAGGTTGATGATCCACATAAAGCCGCCCACGTTGATCCGGGGGAACAGGTCTGCCAGCAGAATGGACAAGCCCGAGGTGCCGCCAAATGCAAAATGGTTGGGATTTTTAAAGTATACGATGCCGACCGCAGTCAGGATCAGGCCAAGGTTCAGCTCACCGAAGAAATTTAAATTCTTCAGCATATTTTTCCTGCTGAACGCTTCTTTTAAACTGTTCATGGGGTTCCTCCTATTTTAAACACGGCAAAATGCGCTGTATGCCATGCAAAAATATACTCTCCTTGCACGGCGGTGTCAAGGGATAGGGAAAAAGTTGTGGAAAACAACATGAATTGGGGATTTTTCGGATGGGAGAACTCCTTCAGTCAAAGCCTGACGGCTTTGCCAGCTCCCTCGGGGAGGGAGCCTTTGGCAAAGAGAGAAAGCTTTACCGTACTGCCAAGGGCCCCATCTCTGAGGGGGCTGGCACCGAAGGTGACTGGAGGAGTTAAGCTCCCCCTCTCGGGGGAGCTGGCGAGCGTATGCGAGACTGAGAGGGTTTTCTCTTGAAGAAATCGGCAGAATAGTGTATTATATAGTATTATGGAATATATAGGCACTTTGTGCCTTTGACAGGGGGAAAACACATGGCAGATAAAAACTTTCTGACCGACATCATCGACGCTGATCTGGCCGAGGGCAAGATCAGCGAGATCCATACCCGCTTCCCGCCCGAGCCAAACGGCTACCTGCACATTGGCAGTGCCAAGGCCATCTACATCAACTGGTCCATTGCAAACCAGTACGGCGGTAAGTTCAACCTGCGTCTGGACGACACCAACCCTGCCCGCGAGGGTGAGGAGTACGTGAACAGCATCATCGAGGATCTGCACTGGCTGGGTGCCGACCCCAACGGCGGCATCTTCTACGGCAGCGACTACTTTGATAAATGCTACGAGTATGCCGAAAAGCTCATCATGGAGGGCAAGGCCTACGTGGACGACCTGACCCGCGACGAAATGCGCGAGTACCGCGGTGCCGATGCCGGCAAGCCTTCCCGTCCCTCTCCGTGGCGCGACCGCACCCCGGAAGAGAATCTTGACCTGTTCCGCCGGATGCGTGCCGGTGAGTTCCAGGAGGGCGAAAAGACCCTGCGTGCCAAGATCGATCTGGCCAGCCCCAACATGAACATGCGTGACCCGGCTATCTACCGCATCAAGTACGCCGAGCATCACCGTCAGGGCAGCAAGTGGTGCATCTACCCGATGTACGACTTCGCACACCCCATTCAGGATGCCATTGAGGGCATCACCCACAGCATGTGCAGTCTGGAGTTCGAGAACCACCGTCCGCTGTACAACTGGGTCATCGAGAACATTTTCGGCACTGCCTTCCCCAAGCAGCGCGAGTTTGCACGCCTGAACATGACCAACACCGTCATGAGCAAGCGCTACCTGCGTGAGCTGGTGGAAATGGGCATTGTGGACGGCTGGGACGACCCCCGTATGCCCACCCTGTGCGGCCTGCGCCGCCGCGGCTACACCCCCACCTCCATCTTCACCTTCGTGCGGGAGGCCGGCATTTCTAAATCCGACAACCTGATCGACATGCGCCAGCTGGAAGCCTGCATCCGCAGCGAGCTGGACCTGACCGCTCAGCGCCGCATTGCCGTGCTGGACCCCGTAAAGCTGATCGTAGACAACTACCCGGAGGACAAGACCGAGTACTTTGATGTAGCCAACAACCCCAACCGCGAAGCCAACGATACCACCACCCGCAAGGTGGCCTTTACCAAAGAGCTGTGGATCGAGAATGAGGACTTTGCCGAGGTGCCGCCTCCCAAGTTCAAGCGCCTGACCATTGGCGGTGAGGTGCGTCTGATGGGCGCTTACATCGTCAAGTGCACCGGCGTGGAGAAGAATGCCGACGGCAGCATTGCCGCCATCCACTGCACCGCCGACCTTGAGACGGGCAACGGCAATCCCGCCGACGGCCGCAAGGTCAAGGGCACCATCCATTGGGTGAGTGCCGCCCATGCTGTGGATGCCGAGGTGCGCCTGTACGACAAGCTGTTCACCGAGGCCAACATGAACGCCATCCCCGAGGGCAGCGATTACAAGGACTACCTGAATCCGGAAAGCGTTGTTGTGTGCAAGGGCTGCAAGCTGGAAGAAAGCCTGAAGGACGCAAAGCCCGGTGAGAAGTTCCAGTTCGTGCGCACCGGCTTCTTTACGCCGGACTCCAAGAACCCCGGCGTTTACAACCGCGTCGTCACCCTGCGCGACAGTTTCAAACCCGCAAAGTAAAAATATATCACGTCAAAAGGGAGCATTTGATCTTTTATGAAGAAACTCACCCGGAATGTTATCATCATGGCTGTTGTCACTGTCATTATGGCGGTTGTGCTCGGCCTGTACATCAAGTACACCGGCACTGTGCCCGCTGCCGACAACGCCGCCAGCCTGACGGATGGCATCTATACGTCCAGCGCTCAGGGCTGCCTGAGTGATGTGACCGTGACCGTCACCGTCACCGGCGGCCGGGTGACCGGTGTGGAGATCGATGCATCCGGCGAGACTCCCGAACTGGGCGGCATCGCTGCTGAAACTCTGGCAGACCAGCTGACCAAGGCCGGTTCCACCAGCGGTGTGGACGCTGTTGCCGGTGCTACCATGACCAGCGACGCTGTGTTCACCGCCATGGACGACTGCCTGAGTCAGGCAGAGTAAAGACCCGAAAGACCGGCATGGTTCACAGCTTTGCCGGTCTTTTTTCTTAAAATACAGCACAAGGAGAGGGAACATTATGGGCGTATTATCCAATCTGGAACCAGCTTCGGTTTTTTATTACTTTGAGGAGATCTGCAGCATTCCGCACACCTCCCACCACGAAAAGGCACTGAGCGACTACTGCGTGCAGTTCGCCAAGGCCCACGGCCTTGCCTGCCGTCAGGACGAGATGGGCAATGTGCTCATCAAGGCACCGGCCACACCCGGATACGAGAAGGAGCCTGGCCTGATCCTGCAGGGCCATCTGGACATGGTGGGCGACAAGACCGCCGACTGCCCGCTGGATCTTGAGAAGGATGCCATCCACCCGGTCGTAGACGGCGGCTATGTGTGCGCCGAGGGCACGACCCTTGGCGGCGACGACGGCATTGCCGTGGCCTATGCGCTGGCTGTTCTGGACGCAAAGGACATTCCCCACCCTGCGCTGGAGGTCGTGCTGACCGTCTGCGAGGAGGTGGGTCTGCTGGGTGCATGGGACATGGAGGCCACCAAGCCTGCCTACTCCGTGCTGAAAAACAACCTGCTGTATGCAATGATCTTCCTGATGCTGCTGCGCTGCGACATCCGCAAGATCATCAAGCTGGGTCCCAAGATGCTGGGCGGCTTCTTTGCCGCTTCCGTCTCCATCTCGCTGGCCTTCATTGCCACCTTCGCCATCATGAAGGGGCCCCTTGGCTCCGAAGCATGGAAGGCACTGGGCGCTCTGTGCGGCAGCTGGATGGGCGGCTCCGGCAACATGATCGCCGTGCAGGCTGCGCTGGACATCGGCGAAGCTGACATGGCCTACGCACTGGTGGTGGACTCCATTGACTACTCCATCTGGGTCATGTTCCTGCTGTGGGCCATCAACCTTGCTCCCAAGTTCAACAAGTGGGTCAAGGCCGACACCACCACGCTGGATGAAGTGTCCCGCCGTCTGGAAGAGGACGCAAAGGGCAACGAGGATAAGGCCAGCTTTGTCAACCTGATCTTCCTGCTGGGTCTGGCTCTGGTGATCTCCGCCTTCGGTCAGGATATCGGCGCAGCCCTGAACGGCGCAATGCCCTTCCTGGACAAGGCCACCTGGACCGTCCTGCTCATCACGTTGTCCGGCCTGATCGGCGCTGTCACCCCCGTGGGCCGCATGGCAGGCAGCACCGAGCTGTCCAACCTGCTGCTGTACTCCGTGGTGGCATTGCTTGCCTCCCGCGCAAGCTTCCTGGAGCTGACCGATGCACCCGCATGGATCCTGGCAGGCTTTATGATCCTGGCCATCCACGGCATCATTCTGGTGCTGCTGGCAAAGATCTTCCATCTGGATATGTTCACCTGCGGTGTTGCATCTCTGGCAAACATCGGCGGTTCCGCATCCGCTCCCATTCTGGCTGGTGCCTACAGCGGCGCTCTGGTGCCCGTTGGTGTTCTGATGGCTCTGATGGGCTACGTCATTGGCACGGCAGGCGGCCTGATCACCGCAAATATCATGTCTCTGCTGGCATAACAAATACTGCAAAAAAGGGGCTGTTGCATGTGCAACAGCCCCTTTTCTTATACGATTTTTTGCTTAGCCGCCCAGATATGCGCTGCGCACGCGCTCGTTGGTCAGCAGTTCGGCACCGGTGCCCTCCATGACTACACGGCCCGTCTCAAGGACGTAGGCACGGTCTGCCACGGAAAGAGCCATCTGTGCGTTCTGCTCTACCAGCAGGATGGTCATGCCTTCCTTGTGCACGTTCTGGATGATGTCGAAGATCTCCTGCACCAGCAGCGGCGAAAGGCCCATGGAAGGCTCGTCCAGCATCAGCATGGAAGCATTGCTCATCAGTGCACGGCCCATAGCCAGCATCTGCTGCTCGCCGCCGGACATGGTACCGGCCAGCTGCTTGCGGCGCTCCTTCAGGCGGGGGAACAGCTCAAACACCTTTTCCTTGTTGGGTGCAATGGTGGAAGCAGGCTGGGTGTATGCACCCATGTCCAGATTTTCTTCCACGGTCATGTGCAGGAACACATGGCGGCCTTCCGGCACATGGGCAAGGCCTGCTTCCACGATCTTGTGGGCGCGCATGCCCTTGATGCTGCTGCCCTTGTACAGGATGTCGCCGGTCTTGGGCTTCAGCAGGCCGGAAATGGTCTTCAGGGTGGTGGATTTGCCAGCACCGTTGGCACCGATCAGGGTGACGATCTCGCCCTGATCCACCTCGAAGGAGATGTCCTTGACGGCGTGGATGTTGCCGTAATAGACGTTGATGTTATCAACTTTCAGTAACGTATCAGCCATGGCTTAGCCCTCCTTCTTGCCCAGATAGGCTTCGATGACCTGCGGGTTGTTGCGGATCTCATCCGGCGTGCCCTTGGCGATGATGCGGCCGAAGTTCAGCACGGCAATGCCCTCGCAGATGCCCATGACCAGACTCATATCATGCTCGATCAGCAGCACGGCGATGTTGAACTCGTCGCGGATGCGGCGGATGGTCTCGGTCAGCTCTGCAGTCTCGGAGGGATTCATACCGGCAGCAGGCTCGTCCAGCAGCAGCAGCTTCGGGCTGGTGGCCAGTGCACGCATGATCTCCAGACGGCGCTGTGCGCCGTAGGGCAGGCTGCCTGCCTGCACATTGGCGAGGTCTGCCATGTGGAAGATATCCAGCAGCTCCAGAGCACGCTCGGTGCACTTCTTCTCTTCCTTCCAGTAGTTGGGCAGGCGGATCAGCGAAGATGCCAGATTGTACTTCATGGACTCGTGCAGGCCCACCTTGATGTTATCGATCACGCTCAGTTCCTTGAACAGACGGATGTTCTGGAAGGTACGGGCCACGCCCATGCGGTTGACCTGATAGGTCTTTTTGCCGGCGGTGGGCATACCATCGATCAGGATGGAGCCGCGGGTGGGCTGGTAGACGTTGGTCAGCAGGTTGAACACGGTGGTCTTACCGGCACCGTTGGGGCCGATCAGACCGGTGATCTCGTTGCGGCCGATCATCAGGTTGAAGCCATCCACGGCGGTCAGACCGCCGAAGTCGATGCCCAGCTCACGCACGTCCAGAATGGGCTTTTTGTCCTTGTCGCGGTCGGTCAAAAAGCCGCCGGAGGGCACACTGTGCAGCTTAGTCTGGTATTCACTCATGGTCCTTGCCCTCCTTTGCTTTCTTCTGGAACAGTTCGCCGTTCATGATCTTTTCCACAATGCGGCTCATGGAGAAGTCGTAGCTGCCAAGCAGGCCGCCCGGACGGAAGATCATCATGAGGACCAGCACCAGCGAGTAGACTACCATGCGGTAGCTGTCAAAGCTGCGGGTCGCCTCGGGCAGGATGGTAAGCACGGTCGCGGACAGGATGGAGCCCAGCATGGAGCCCATGCCGCCCAGAACCACCATGACCAGAATTTCGATGGACTTCATGAAGCCGAAGGTGGAGGGGTCCAGAACGCCCAGATAGCAGGCGTACAGGCCGCCGGCCAGACCGGCAAAGGCGGCGGAGAATGCAAAGGCCATGACCTTATAATAAGTAGTCTGGATGCCGCAGCTTTCGGCAGCAATCTCGTTATCGCGGATGGCCAGCACGGCACGGCCGTGGCGGCTCTTCATCATGGCGTGGATGGCAAAGCAGGTAATGACCACGCAGATGAACACATTGGCGAAGTTGGAATACTTGGGGATGTTCTTCAGGCCCTTGGCACCGTAGAACAGCTTGAAGCCCAGCACATCATCGATGTTGTTCAGGGTGATGCGGATGATCTCGCCAAAGCCCAGCGTCAGGATGGCCAGATAATCACCGGTCAGGCGCAGAGCAGGAATGCCGATCAGCACGCCGAACAGGCCCGCCACGATGCAGGCCAGCACCAGACCCACGACAAAAGCGACACCGGAGGGCAGATTGCTGTATTTCGTGAACAGGGCACAGGTGTAAGCACCCACGGCCATGAAACCGGCATGGCCCAGCGGCAGCTGGCCCAGATAACCGGTGGCAACGTTCAGCGAGACAGCCAGAATGATGTTGATGCCCACGGTGAGAAGCACCTTGTTCTGGTAGGTGGACAGCACGTTCTGGGTGAGGAAGGACAGGCCCACGAACAGCAGAGCCACCAGCACGGCGTTCATCAGGTAGCGCACGGGCATTTTGAGCGTTTTGCGTTTGGTATTCATCTTCATGCCCTCCTTACACCTTTTCCTGAACCTTGCGGCCAAGGAAGCCGGTGGGCTTGACCAGCAGCACGATGATCAGGATCGCAAACGTGACGGCATCCTTCCATGCGGAAAGGCCGATGGCGGAAACAAAGCACTCGCACAGGCCGATGGCGATGCCGCCGATCATGGCACCGGGAATGGAGCCGATGCCGCCCAGAACGGCTGCAACGAAGGCCTTCAGGCCCAGCATGGAGCCCATGGTGGGGGTCGCCTGCGGGTAGCTGCAGCAGTACAGCACCGAGCCGATACCGGCCAGTGCGGAGCCCACCGCAAAGGTAAAGGAAATGGTGCTGTTGACGTTAATGCCCATCAGACGGGCAGCGTCCATATCCTCAGACACGGCACGCATGGCCTTGCCGAGCTTGGTCTTCTGCACAAGGAAGGTAAGCACCAGCATGGACAGCACCGTGACCAGCAGGGTGATGACAGAGGTGAGACCCAGCGGCACGGAGCCGATGTGGAAGGTCTGGTTGGTGTAGTAGGCCGGAATGACCTTTGCACCGGAACCAAGGATCAGCTCTGCAGTGTACTCCAGGAAGAAGGACACGCCGATTGCCGTGATCAGCAGGGAGATACGGGGTGCGTTGCGCAGCGGGGTGTAGGCAATCTTCTCGATCACAACGCCCAGCAGCGTGCAGGTGATGATGGTGGCGCACACAGCGGTGACCGGGCCAAGGCCCAGCTGATTCATCACGAACCAGGACATGTACGCACCAACCATAATGACATCGCCATGGGCAAAGTTCAGCAGCAGGATGATGCCGTACACCATGCTGTAACCCAGTGCGATCAGTGCATAGATGCTGCCAAGGGACAGGCCGTTGATCAGCTGGCTAAAAAACACTGTCATGGACTGATACTTCCTTTCTTTGCGGCGGAGGACCCGCCTTTTGGGATGCACTTTTTTACCAAAAAAGAGGAGACAGCCGAGCAAAACCTGTTCCGGCGGTCTCCGCAATGGGTCATTTATTTCTGAGTACTGCCTTCATGCCGCACACCGGTGCGCAGGATCAAAGCAGATCAGAACATTTCCTTCAGAACGGGGGTTGCACCGTCGAAGCACAGGATAGCGGTCTGCTTGACGGGGTTGTGGTGCTCATCAAAGGTGAAGGTGCCGGTGATGCCATCAATGGTGCCGCCTGCGATAGCATCGATGACGGCCTGCTTATAGTCGTCATCACCAGCGGTCAGGCCGGCATCCTCAGCAGCCTGAATGCCGTAGACAACGGTCATGGCAGCATCGTAGCCCAGAGGAGCGAAGCCGTTGGGGTACTCCTCACCGTACTCAGCCTTGTAGGCATCCTCAAAGTCAGGGTTGGAGCCCTTTGCGTAGTTTGCGCAGAAGTAGGCATCCTTCAGCTGGTCGGCAGTTGCGTAGCCTTCCAGACCATCCCAGCCGTCGCCGCCCAGGAAGGGAACTGCCAGACCGATGCTCTCAGCCTGAGCCAGGATCTGACCGACTTCCTGATAGTAGTTGGGGCAGAACACCACTTCGGGAGCCTTGCCCAGAATGGTGGTCAGCTGGGTCTTGTAGTCCACATCGCCCTCAGAGTAGGTCTCCTGATCGACGATGGTGCCGCCCAGGCTCTCGAACTCGTTGACGAAGTTCTCTGCCAGACCCTCGTTGTAGTCAGTGCCCTTCTGGAAGATGACGGCTGCCTTGGTGTAGCCCAACCGCTGGTAAGCGTAGTCAGCCATCTTGATGCCCTGGAACGGGTCGGTGAAGGTTGCGCGGAACACATTCTCGTTCACGGTGTCGGTCTCGGCATCGTAGGTGACAGCCTCAGCGGTAGCGGAAGCGGTGACCATGGGCATGTTGTAGTCTGCGCTCTCGGCAGCAAGTGCCAGAGTCGGGGTGGTGGTAACATCGCCCACCAGTGCGGTGATGCCCTGATCGCACATCTTGGTGAAGCAGGTAACAGCCTGAGTTGCATCGCCCTGCTCATCCATGGCGATGATCTCCAGCTGCTTGCCGTTGATGCCGCCCTTTTCGTTGACCTGCTTCAGGTACAGGGTAGCGCCGTTGACAACGGCCTGACCGTAAACGGAAACATCACCGGTCAGAGGTCCAAGAACGCCCACCTTGATGGTGTCGCCGGAAGCAGCGGCACCAGAAGCTGCGGTAGAGGCGGAAGCAGCAGTGCTGTTGGAAGAACCGCCGCATGCAGTCAGAACGCCGGCTGCAGCAACAACACCTGCAGCGGCCAGGAAATTACGACGAGAAATCATCTTTTTCATAGTGAATATCCTCCTTAGGAGCATTCGTGCTTCAGTATAAAAACGGAAGCAAGGCCCTCTTTCCCTCAAAGCGACCTTGCTTCGTTATCAATATTATAGACCTGTGAGCCAAAATCCGCAATTCACAAACCGTCCATACTTTCAGGGGCATTTTGTGGACTTTGTCGCCAAAATAGCCAAAAGCAATGGGTCTGTTTTGTGCACTATTTCAACTGCTTCATTTTGTTTGTGTGTCAGGTGAACACAATTCACAAGTTGCAAAAGGGTTACAGGGTCTCCATTTCGGCATCTGCGGCGAACTCGGCCTCTGCACGTGCCTCGGCAGCTTCGCCCTCTGCTTCCGCTTTGGCCGGAGACTCTGCAAGGACCTTGCGGATGGCGGCGAAGTAGAACACCAGCGACAGGCCGGTGCCGATGCACCAGCCCACGGGCCATGCCATCCAGATGCCCGTGCTGCCCAGAGCAGTGCTGCTCAGCACAATGGCGATGCCCACGCGCAGGATCAGGTCGGAGAAGGTGGCGATCATAAAGCGCACCATCATGCCGCAGCCGCGCAGGATGCCGTCAGTGACCAGCTTGAGCGACACCACAAAGTAGAAGGGAGACAGGATGCGCAGGAACAGCATACCGGTGTCGATGGCCGGACCCTGCGGGTCATTCATGAACAGCAACAGCAGGAAGCGGCCGAAGAAGAAGTACAGGAGCACGATGGGCACGCAGATGATCCACACCAGATTGCGGCCTGCGCCAAAGCCCTTGTGCACACGGTCCATCTTGCCCGCGCCCATGTTCTGGGAGGTGTAGTTGGAGATGCCGTTGCCCAGCGTGGTAAAGGAAGTGATGACCATGTTGTTCAGCTTGACGGCTGCAGAGTAGCCTGCAATGACGCTGGCACCAAAGGTGTTGATGACGCTCTGCAGGATGATGTTGCCCACAGAGACGAAGCTCTGCTGCAGGATGCTGGGGATGGCGACCATGGCTACCTTGCCCAGCATGTTCCAGGAGAAGAGCACCACCTTGTGGGTGGACTTGAAGGCGCTGATGCGGCGGAACACCACCACCATGGCCAGCACGCAGCTCACACCCTGACACAGGAAGGTGGCCCATGCCACACCGGCTACGCCCATCTTGAGACCGGCCACGAACAGGATGTCCACGCCGATGTTGGACAGGGACGAGACTGCCAGAAAATAGAAGGGCGTTTTGCTGTCGCCCAGAGCGGAGAAGATGCCGGTGGCGATGTTGTAGAAGAACATGAAGGGCAGGCCCAGCACGTAGATATCCAGATACAGCGAAGAATCCGCAAGGATCTCCTCCGGGGTGTTGATGAGCTCCAGCAGGCTGTGGCAGCCCACAAGGCCGATCAGCATCAGCACGGCGCACAGCACGGCAGAGCCGATCAGGGAAGTGTAGACCGAAGTCTTCATCTCATCGTAGTCCTTTGCGCCAAAGTAGCGGGACACGATGACCGAGCAGCCAATGTTGCAGCCAAAGGCAAATGCAATGAAGATCAGGGTGATCTCGTAGCTGTTGCCCACAGCAGCCAGTGCATTCTCGCCGATGAACTTGCCTGCAACAAGGCTGTCGGCAATGTTGTACAGCTGCTGGAAGATGATGCTGCCGAACATGGGCAGGCAGAACTGCCACAAAACCTGTGACGGCTTGCCGACCGTCAGATCCTTATTCATATAGAAAATCCTCCTCTATCTACCATAAAGAAACATATTAGAATCAAAAACAGTATAGAGTCATCCTGACAAAAAGTAAAGAAAAATTTTAGTATATCTGCCATATGAAATTAACATGATAGGCATGACGCATCCCCGCTGCTGCCAGTGGGCAGACTGTAAAGACCAGCTGTTTCCTGCTTTGCCGGAATGTTCTGCCCCATCAGCTGCCGTTTTTTGCCCCTTAAAAAGTTTACATCCACAAACATGCGCATCGGCTCTTGCACCGGGCCGGAAAGCGTGGTAGGATACTATTGGTTAGTTAGACATAACTATCATAATTGGCCGTCACCCGTCTGCCCGCCCCGGGCAGCACAGGGAAGGAAATGATATTCAGGAGGTTTTCGAGATGAACTATCTGGAAATTGAATCTGTTGTAGGCCGCGAGATCCTGGACTCCCGCGGCAACCCTACTGTGGAAGCGGAGATCACGCTGGCCGACGGCACCGTGGCACGCGGCTGCGCACCTTCCGGCGCATCCACTGGTGAGTTTGAAGCTCTGGAGCTGCGGGACGGCGACAAGGGCCGCTATCTGGGCAAGGGTGTGACCAAGGCTGTTGAGAACATCAACACCGTCATTGCTGATGCTGTTGTGGGCATGGATGCCTCCGACATCTACGCCATCGACGCTGCCATGATCAAGGCCGACGGCACCAAAGATAAATCCAATCTGGGCGCAAACGCCATTCTGGCCGTGTCCATTGCCGCCTGCCGTGCAGCCGCTGCTTCTCTGGATATGCCGCTGTACCGCTTTCTGGGCGGTGTGAACGGCAACCGCCTGCCCGTGCCCATGATGAACATTCTGAACGGCGGCGCACACGCCACCAACACCGTGGATACGCAGGAGTTCATGATCATGCCGGTCGGCGCACCTTCCTTCAAGGAGGCACTGCGCTGGTGCGCGGAGGTATTCCACGCGCTGGCTTCCATCTTGAAGGCCAAGGGGCTGGCTACCTCCGTGGGCGATGAGGGCGGCTTTGCCCCCAACCTG
>OCLZ01000277.1_pt1 | contig 14196 bp, 10 predicted proteins | sample 1496091 | NCBI WGS metagenome assembly OCLZ01 (sample SAMN01760948, study PRJEB22395) | human gut metagenome | reverse complement strand
GGCGGCCGTCACCAGCTCCTCGGTGACGATACAGTCGCCGGAGAAGAACTTCGCCTGCACCCCCTGCTCGCGCATCTGGCGCACCAGCGGGCCGGCCTCAGGGTGGCAGCCGCCAAAGTAGACCACGTCCGGCTTGAGGGCGCCGATCTTGGTCACCAGGGCGTTAAAGTCTTTTTCACCGCGGGAGAGGCCTTCGTACAACACTTCTTTGGTGCCCCGCTTCGCCAGCGCTGCGCGGGTGGCATCGGCCAGCCCCTGGCCATAGGTGTCTTTATCATGGATGACGGCAATTTTCTTCGCCTTCAGCACGTCCAGCATATAGTTGGCGGCAATCGCCCCCTGCTGATCGTCGCGACCACACATGCGGAAGAGATCCTTCATGCCGCGCTCGGTGATCTGCGGGTTGGTGGAGCCGGGGGTAATGGTCAGGATCCCGGCTTCGTCATACACCTCGGAGGCCGGCATCGTTGAGGAAGAGCAAAAGTGCCCCACCACGGCGGAGACTTTCGCTTCGTCCACCAGCCGGTTAGCCACCGCTACCGCCTGTTTCGGTTCGCACGCGTCATCCCCCTGCACCAGCACAATTTTTTCGCCTTTGATGCCGCCGGCGGCATTGATATCAGCCACCGCCTGCGAGGCCCCTTTCCAGTACTGGGCGCCGTAGGTAGCGTTGGGGCCGGTGAAGGGCCCGGCGACGCCGATCTTCACGTCAGCCTGGGCGTAAAAGGCCATGCTCATACAACCTGCTATCACAACATGAAGCGTCATTGTTTTCAGTTTCAAAGACATTCGGATATTCCTCAGCGATTTAGAGCCTGGCGTCATGGAATGACGCAGAAAATATCACTTACCGTGTGGTGCCGACGCAGGCGCAGCGCCAGGACGGCCAGGGTGGAAGAAGCAAAAATCCCGCCAGGTAGAGAGGGCGCGCCGGAGAGCGGACGCCCCGGTCGGTGCGCACGCGACGGCAACCCGTGCCGCATCCGGCAAGGGCGCATTCCCTTTCAGGTCAGGAGATCGGTTGCCATCACGTGGCGAGCCGGACAACGCGGTATCCGTACCGGCCCGTGAGCTAAACATAGATGCAGTTAGCGCTCGCTGCGCGCCAGCGTGGTGCAAAAATGCGAATATGATCAACAGTGGTGATTATTTTGTTGCGGTAATGTGAAGATGATAACAGGAGAGCCCGTTAAGGGCTCCCCTGTGGCCCGGCGGCCGCTCAGAGTTGGCTGGTGAACGTTCGGGAGATCACATCCTGCTGCTGCTCGCGGGTCAGCGCGTTAAAGCGGACCGCATAGCCGGAGACCCTAATCGTCAGATTCGGATACTGCTCCGGATGTTCTATCGCATCGAGCAGCTTTTCCCGGTTCAGCACATTGACGTTGAGATGCTGTCCCCCCTCCACCGTCTCCTCGTGATGGAAGTAGCCGTCCAGCAGCCCCACCAGGTTGTTTTCCTGCGCCGACGGCGCTTTGCCGAGGGCCGCCGGCACGATGGAGAAGGTGTACGAGATGCCATCTTTGGCGTAGGTAAACGGCAGTTTCGCCACCGAGGTCAGCGACGCCACCGCCCCTTTGCGATCGCGGCCATGCATCGGATTGGCCCCCGGGGCGAACGGCGTCCCCGCCCGACGTCCGTCCGGCGTGTTGCCGGTTTTCTGCCCGTACACCACGTTGGAGGTGATGGTCAGGATCGACTGGGTCGGCACCGCCTGGCGCCAGGTGGGCAGCGCCTGAATTTTGCGCATAAAGCGCTCCACCAGGTCGCAGGCGATGGCATCGACGCGATCGTCGTTGTTGCCATACTGCGGATAATCCCCCTCAATGACAAAGTCCACCGCCAGCCCGTGATGGTCGCGTACCGGCTTCACCCGGGCGTACTTTATTGCCGACAGCGAATCCGCCGCCACCGACAGGCCGGCGATGCCACAGGCCATCGTGCGGTAAACGTCGCGGTCGTGGAGGGCCATCAGCGCCGCCTCGTAGCTGTATTTATCATGCATGCAGTGGATGATGTTCAGCGCGCTGATGTACTGCACCGCCAGCCAGTCCATAAAGTGGTCGAGGCTGGCCATCACGGTGTCGTAGTCCAGCACCTCATCGCGCAGCGGCGCGGTTTTCGGCCCCACCTGGATCTTCAGTTTCTCATCCATCCCGCCGTTAATTGCGTAGAGCAACGTTTTGGCCAAATTGGCGCGGGCGCCGAAGAACTGCATCTGCTTGCCGATGACCATCGGGCTGACGCAGCAGGCGATGGCGTAGTCGTCGCTGTGGAAATCGCTGCGCATCAGGTCGTCGTTCTCATACTGCAGCGACGAGGTGGCGATAGAGACCCGGGCGGCGTATTTTTTAAACGCCACCGGCAGCGCCTGCGACCAGAGCACGGTCAGGTTGGGCTCCGGCGCCGGGCCCATGGTGTGCAGGGTATGCAGATAGCGGAAGGTGGTTTTGCTGACCAGGGTGCGACCATCCAGCCCCATGCCGCCCAGCACTTCCGTCGCCCAGATGGGATCCCCGGAGAACAGCGAATCAAATTCCGGGGTGCGCAGGAAACGCACCATGCGGATCTTCATGATGAAGTGGTCAATCAGCTCCTGGGCCTGCTCCTCATTCAGTAAGCCGGCGCGCAGATCGCGTTCAATATAGATGTCGAGGAAGGTGGCCGTGCGCCCCAGCGACATGGCGCCGCCGTTCTGCGACTTCACTGCCGCCAGGTAGGCGAAGTAGAGCCACTGTACCGCCTCACGGGCAGTGCGCGCCGGGTGGGAAATATCGCAGCCGTAGCGGGACGCCATCTCCTGCATCTGCTGCAGCGCGCGCCGCTGTTCGGCCAGCTCTTCGCAGGGTGGCCTCCAGCGCCTCGCCGCGTTCAAGGGCCGGCTGCAGGTCGGCAAACTGCAGCTCACGTTCGCGGACCAGAAAGCGAATGCCGTACAGCGCCACGCGGCGGTAATCGCCGATGATCCGTCCGCGACCGTAGCCGTCCGGCAGCCCGGTCAGCACCCCGGATTTACGGCAGCGCAGCATATCCGGGGAATAGACGTCAAAAACGCCCTGATTGTGGGTCTTGCGCAGCGCCGTAAACTGATACTCAAAGTCAGGATCCATTTCGCGACCATAGGCCTCGAAGGCGCTTTTGATCATATTGATGCCGCCAAAGGGATGCAGAGCGCGCTTCAGCGGCTGGTCCGTTTGCAGGCCGACGATCTTTTCCAGCGGCTGGTTGATATAGCCCGCCGCGTGGGCGGTGATGGAGGTAGCGACATTGGTGTCGAAATCCACCGGCGCATGGGTGGCGTTCTCGACGCGGATCCCGGCCATCACTTGCTCCCAGAGGGCGGTGGTGGCCGGCGTCGCGTCGGTGAGGAAAGACTCATCGCCCTCGTAAGGGGTGTAGTTATGCTGAATAAAGTCGCGAACGTTAATCTGCGTTTGCCACGCCGTACCGCGAAAGCCCTGCCAGGCGTCGGCGTATTGTGCGTCGTGGGTGTCGATATCTACTTTCATGAACATCGTCTCTCTACAGAATAAAAAAATCAGGCCAGCGCCGCCGCGGTGTGGATCCGGCCTAAGCGGATCGCATCGAGGGCAATCATGCGCTCTTCATTGGTGGGGATAACCGCACAGCGCACCCGGCTGCCGTCGGCGGAGATCAGACGCTCACCGTCCGAATTGGGCTGCTGGTTGCGGGCGGCGTCCATCTCAAGGCCAAAGACCGCCAGCCGCTCGCTTACCAGCCGGCGGATTAGCACCGAGTTTTCGCCAATCCCGCCGGTAAAAATAATGCCGTCGAGACGCTGCAGCGCGGCGGCGTGGCCGGCGATATGGCGGGCGATGCGATGGACGAAGGTTTTGATCGCCAGGCGGGCGCGGGCATGGCCCTCATGCCAGGCCTGCTCCAGCACCCGCAGGTCGGAGGAAAGGCCGGAGATCCCCAGCAGGCCGGAGGCGGTGTTGGCCACCCGCTCCAGGTCACTGAGGGTCTGCCGGGTTTCCGCGGCAATCCACGCCATGGCGCCGAAGTCGACATCGCCGCTGCGGGTGCCCATCATCAGCCCCTCCAGCGGCGTCATCCCCATCGAGGTGTCTACGCTGCGGCCGTTGCGCACTGCGCAGACCGAGGCGCCATTGCCCAGGTGGGCGATCACCAGACCACTCTCCTGCTCCGGCAACCCGAGCAGCGCCAGGGCGCGCCGGGAGACATAGCGGTGCGAGGTGCCGTGGAAGCCATAGCGGCGCACCCCGAGGTTCTGGTAATACTCCCACGGCAGACCATAGAGAAAGGCTTCCGGGGCCAGGGTCTGGTGAAAGCTGGTATCAAAGACCGCCACCTGCATCACCTCCGGGAACAGCCGCTGCGCCGAGGCGATGCCGCTGAGGCTGGCGTAGTTATGCAGGGGGGCCAGGGACGACACCTGGCGAATATTGTCGATAACCTCCTCGTTGATAATGACCGACTCGGTGAAGAGGTCGCCGCCGTGGGCGACGCGGTGGCCAATCAGGGCCACGCTGCCGATGAGGTCGCGTTGGGCTAATGCCCCGGCAATCGCCTGGAGGGCGCCTTCGTAGCCGCGCGGCGCCAGCGCCACCGGTTTGCCGCCGTTAAGCGAGAGAGACGCCTGGTCTGCGTTGATGCCCTCGGCCACGCCGTTGAGCAGGCAGTCGCAGCTGGCGGCGTCCAGCACGGAAAATTTGATCGACGACGAGCCGCAGTTGATCACCAGAACTACCGGAAATTCAGTCATGTTGTACTCCGCGTGGCCTGAGCCGGATTAGAACAGTTTGTAAACGATGTTGAGGATGGTCAGCAGACCAATAGCGGTCACAAAGAGGTTGTCGAGACGGCCACGGTATTTGGCCAGCGAAGGCGCTTTACGAATGGCGTACATCGGCAGCAGACACAGCAGCGAGGCGATAATCGGCGCGCCCATGGCCTCAATCAGGTCGAGGATATTGGGGTTGGCATACGCCACCACCCAGGTCGAGCCCATGATGAACACCATGCTCAGGGTATTGAGCTTGCCGCTGGAGACGCGGGTTTTATCCCCTTTATAGCCGAAGCGCAGGATCAGCCCGTTCAGCCCCTCGAGGGTGCCGAGATAGTGGCCGAAGAACGATTTGAAGATGGCCACCAGGGCGATAATCGACGCGCCATATTCCAGCAGGGTGGCAAAGGTGGATTTAGTGCCCGACATCGAGGCAAAGTGATTCGCCAGATAGGAGAGCACCGGGATATTCTGCGCCTTGGCGTCCGCCATGTTCTGCGGCGAGAGGGTAAACAGGCAGCTGAAGGCGAAGAACATCACCACCGCCACCATCAGCATGCTGGCCCGGGAGATAATCTGCGAACATTTTTGTTCGGTGTACTCCCGGCCAAACTGCGCTTCATACTCTTCGCGTTTGGAGACCACAAACGAGGAGACGATCGGCGAGAAGTTGAAGGAGAACACCATAATGGAGATGCCCAGCCATACTGTCACCAGAATGCCGTCATGACCGGTTAAGGCGATATCGCTGAGGTTCACCTGGTCAATCACCGCGCTATTCCAGTAAGGGATCAGAGACAAGGAGATCACCACCAGGCTGGCGATAAACGGCCACACCAGATAGCTCATCACCTTGACCATCAGGTCTTTACCAAACCAGATGACAAACGCCATCAGCAGCAGCAGGAGCAGCGCCACCACCCCGCGGTTGAGGGCCGGCATCTGTAGCTGGTTCTCCCAGAAGGTCATGAAGGTATTGGTGATCGTGACGCCATAAATCCACAGCAGCGGGCAGATGGCGAAGAAGTACAGAAAGGTGATCACCACCCCGCCGGTTTTGCCAAAATGCTCTTCCACCGTTTCGGTGATATTGCCGGAGGGGTTAGCCCCCGACAGGCACAGCCGCGCCAGCGCCCGATGGCAATAGAAGGCAATGGGATAGGCCAGCACCAGCATCACCAGGATCGGGATCAGCCCGCCGAAGCCGGCGCGGATGGGGAAAAACAGTACCCCGGCGCCGATAGCGGTGCCAAACAGGCCCAGGGTCCAGGTGGTGTCAGATTTACGCCAGGACGAAAGGCTTGTCTGGCTGGATGCAATGCTCTCAGTCGTACTCATATCCTGTCCTCACTTCTGTATTGAATTAAGCGTCAACAAAACCCGTAATTTGCGAGACCCGCGAGAGATCGATATTGCCGCCGGAAATCAGGCTGACCGTTTTGCGGTTCTGGATATAGCTGTCTAATTTGCCGCTTAATAACGCGGCGCAGGCCAAGGCCCCGGCCCCTTCGGTGATCACTTTATTGCGCTGAATTAAGGCGACCATGCTCTGGCGAATGTCGTCCTCACTGACGAGGACGATGTCATCCACCAGCTGGCGGGCGATTTCATAGGTCAGTTTCCCCGGGCGGGCGACATCGCAGCCATCGGCTAAAGTGCCGGCGTGGCGATGGCTGGTGATCTCTCCGGCGTACCAGGAGGCGGCCATGCCGTGAACATTCTCCGACTGCACGCCGATAATACGGATCGTCGGGTTAATGGATTTAATCGCAATCGCGATGCCGGCAATTAAGCCACCGCCGCCAATCGGCACGATGACATTATCCACGTCATACAGATCTTCTAATATTTCGAGACCGATGGTGCCCTGCCCGGCAATAACCTGCGGGTCGTCATAGGGGGGAATAAAAATACGGCCTTCAAGTTCAACAATATCGCTGGCTTTGGCGAGGGTATCGTTAAAATTATCGCCATGCAGCACCACCTCGGCTGAATAATCGCAGGTGGCGGCGACTTTCGATTTCGGCGCCCCTTTCGGCATCACCACTTTCCCGTCAATGCCGAGCATGGCGCAGGAGAGCGAGACGCCCTGGGCGTGGTTGCCCGCTGAGCAGGCCACCACCCCTTTGCGTTTTTCCGCCGCGGTTAACCCGCTGAGCTTATTAAAGGCGCCGCGAATTTTAAATGAGCCCGTGCGCTGCATATTTTCGAATTTAAGAAATATTTCCCCCTTGCAGCGTTCGCTAAAATAATTCGAGCGCGGCATACCCGTTTTATATATCTTTCCTGCCAGGCGTTGTTTCGCTTCGAGAATATCGTTAATCGATACCGGAAGATCGTAGGTAATATGCATGATGGCCTCTGTTTCTTAAGATAAAGTCAATAACCGGGCGTCATCCTGCTGATAACAGCGAGGATGGGTGTTGGGTTATTTAATAACTATCAGTCAGGCAATTTCTATTGGCTGCCAGTGGCGGTTGCCCTGCCCCGATGAATACTGTTTCGCCATCTCCACCAGCGACGCCGCCGCGGTTTTCAGCCGGTAATTTTTCGACCACACCGCCGCATAGCGCGCCACCGGCAAGGCCTCTTTAATGGGGATGGTGACAAACTGGCTCGAGCCGAACGGCGTGGTCATGTCGCAGGGAATGACCGTCAGAAAATCGGCATTGAGCACCAGGTTATAGATCGTCACCACCGAATCGGTATTGACGATATTTTCGCGGCGGATGCCGCTGCGCTGCAGGGTGGTCAGCAGTTCGCTGTAGTAACCCATATTGGTCTCCGGCAGCACCCACTGCTCGTGCTGGAGCGAGGCCAGGCGGACGGTGCCGTTGCCGATCCGCGCCCGGTTCGCCACCAACACAAACTCAGACTCAAACAGCGGCTCGACGTGCAGGTCCTGCAGCTTCATCTCATCGCTCAGCGTCCCGATGGCGAAGTCGAGGCGGCCGTCGCGGATTGCCGGCAAAAAGGCGGAGAGCTGCGCCTCATACATTGAGACCCGCGCCTTGGGGAAGGTCATTTTGAACTGATGCACCATCTCCGACATAAAGGTAAACCCCACCAGCGAGGGGAAACCAAAGGAGACATCCACTACCGTGCTGTTGGTCAGGGCATTCATTTCATTGACCATATTTTTCATTTCACGGGTGATTGTCTCTGACCAGTTAAGAAATACCTGCCCGGCCTCGGTGAGCGAGACGCCGGTATTTCGCCGAACGATTAACTCGCTGCCAAAATAGCTTTCCATGTCGCCAATGATTTTACTGACCGCCGGCTGAGTGAGTCCTAACGCTTTTGCTCCAGCCCCGATTGACCCGCTGCGGATCACTTCCTGGAAAACCACCAGATGCTGAGTTTTAGGCAGAGAAAAAGTATTCATCACGTCTCACTTTCATTCCTTTGTTGACGGCGGAAAGTGTAACAAATCGCGATCGCCGGGTTATGTGAGAGCTCTCACAAAGGCTCCGCCGCGGCGGATGAGCAGGCGTCACAAGTCAGAATAAATAAATTAAAATCAATACATTACAAGCACCATAAACGATATTTGCACGTCTTTTGCCGTGACCGAATGCGGGGATAAAAATAATTGATGGCAATAACATCGACGGCAAAATGGCGATAAAAAACACGCCTTTTGCACGCTATTTGACCAACATTGTCAGGATGAGAAGAGAACCGAAAATTAAATTAATGCTGTAAAGAATAAAAAGCAGACGTAATCAACGCCCTTATTTAGCGACAAGTCGGTTTGGCATCACATTTTATCTGCGGCGGGCGGGAAAAGGGCACAGGCATTATTTACATCAAAGAAACATTATATTCACAATTTGGTTTTTCTTGTGCGGCGGACGGTGCGGCTTTTTCCGCCCTATCGCAGGCGGTCATACTTTGATTAAAATCAACCCTGGTAATTTATTTTTTACGGTGGCCGCTTGAGAGTCATTTGTGTTGCCGATCACAAATCCATAAAACAACCTTCCGGCTTTTCTTCCACCGCAACTGATTAACCAGCTTTTGACTATGCAAATGCAAATAACGTATTTGCCCTCCCCGCAGGCGCTCTGTAGTTTGAGCCAGGATCCCGGCGCTACTTTATCCGGGTCAGGACTTTATTATTCAGAGTGTTGAATTCCACCATGATTAAATTAACGCATCTTTGCAAAACCTATCCAGGCAGCGCCCAGCCGGCCATTCGCGACCTCAGTCTGGATATTGATCATGGCGAATTCTGCACCTTCGTCGGCCCGAGCGGCTGCGGAAAAACGACTATCCTGCGCATGATTAACCAGTTGGATATTCCCGACAGCGGCGACGTCTATATTCAGGGCGTCCGCCTCGCTGACGCTGATATTATCCAGGTCCGCCGCCAGATCGGCTTCGTGATGCAAAGCGCCGCGCTCTTTCCCCATCGTACCGTGGCGCAAAATATCGCCACCGTACCGCGGCTGGCGGGCTGGAGCAAAGCGCGGATCCGCGCGCGCATTGACGAACTGGTGGCGCTGATGTCGCTCGACAGCCATCTGCTGCACCGCTATCCGCATCAGCTCTCCGGCGGCCAGCAGGGACGCGTAGCCATCGCCCGCGCCATCGCCGCCGATCCGCCGATTTTACTGATGGATGAGCCCTTCGCCGCCATCGACCCGGTGGTCCGTGAACGCCTCCAGGACGAGCTTTTGCTGTTGCAGCAGCGGCTGCAGAAAACCATTGTACTGGTGACCCACGACATCAATGAAGCGATCCTTCTCGGCGATAAAATCGCCATTTTCCAGGAAGGCGGCGTGCTGGCGCAGTTTGATACCCCCGACCGTATTCTGGCCCACCCGGCAAGCGAGTTCGTGCGCCGCTTTATTGGTCCGGAACCCAATCTGAAGCGGCTGGGCATGATACAGGTCGGCCAGCTGCCGCGTCACGATGTCCCCCTGCTCGACGAAGCGCTAACGCCGATCGCCAGCGCCCATCCACCGCTGGCCAGCCCGCTGCGCCTGGTGCTTGACCGCCAGCGACGCCCGCTGCACTGGTTTGATCCGCTGCGGGGTCTCACCCTGCCGGTGGAGCGCCCGCTCGCCAGCAGCCACAGCCTGCGTTTTGCCTATAGCGCGCTGACGTGGCGACCGGCGTGCTGGTGCATGTGGATGGCGAAGGACAATACCAGGGGGCGGTGTCTCACGCCCTGCTGCAGCAAGTGCTCGACGGCGCGGTGGGAGTGAGACCTCATGATTGACTGGGGCTGGGTTATCGATAACCGCGCGATGATCGGCGATCTCCTCTGGCAGCATGCGCGGATGGTCCTGCTGGCGCTACTTTTCGGCTCCCTGCTCACCGGCGGCCTGTTAGCCATTACCCTGCGCTGGCCCGCGACGGCGCAGCCGCTCATCACCCTTTGCGGCGTGCTGTTTACCATTCCCTCGCTGGCGCTATTTATTTTATTGCTGCCGTTTACCGGGCTGTCGCTGACTACCTCGCTGATTGGCCTGACGCTGTACTCGTTGCTGATCCTGTTGCGCAACATGCTGGCCGGCATAGAAAAGCTGCCACAGGCGGCGCTGGAGTCGGCGCGGGCGCTCGGCTACACCCGGGGATTCCGCTTCTTCGATATCGAGCTGTGGCTGCTGCTGCCCTCCTTGTTTGCCGGGCTGCGCATTGCCTCGGTAACGCTGGTCGGCCTGGTCACCGTCACCGCGCTGATCGGCCAGGGCGGGCTGGGACAGCTGCTGCTGGCGGGTTTTAATCAGGACTTTCTGACGCCGATTATCGTCAGCCTGGTCCTGAGCCTGCTGCTGTCGCTGGTCTTTGACGGGCTGATCGCCCGTCTCGGCGACTGGCTAACGCCGTGGACGAAATGATGACACTGCTTCTCGCCACCTTTCACTGGTTGACCCAGCCGGAGCACTGGCTGGGCGACGAGGGCATCCTGCTGCGCCTGGGCCAACACCTTTATTACGTGCTGGTCAGCATGGCCGTGGCCTGCGCCATTGCCCTGCCGCTTGGTATCGCCCTGGGCTACTGGCGCAAAGGCGCCTTCGTGGTGATCAACCTGTTTAATCTTGGCCGCGCCATCCCTTCGTTAGGGCTGATTTTATTATGCATCATCGTTTTTGGCTTTAACGATATCCCGGTGCTGGCGGCGCTTATCGCGCTTTCTATTCCGCCGATTCTCACTAACACCTGGGTGGGGATTTATCACGCCGACCGCCCGCTGTGCGATGCGGCCATCGCGCTGGGCATGACCCCCTGGCAAAGCCTGTGGCAGGTGCGGATCCCGCTGGCGGCGCCGCTGATCCTCGCCGGAGTGCGCACCGCGCTGGTTCAGCTTATCGCCACGGCGGTGGTCGCAGCCTATGCCGGTCTGGGCGGGTTGGGACGATTTCTGATCGACGGACTCGGGCAACGGGATATCCCGCAGGTGATCGGCGGCTCGCTGGTGGTTTCCCTGCTGGCGATAGGCGGCGAACTGCTTTTCGCCCGCTGCGCCGGCCGCCTGGTTCATCGCCGTATTGCCGCGCCTTATTAGCGTGACACTGACATGACCCCAGCGCCTGGCGCTGATTAACCTGAAAATAAAAGAGGTATTATGAAGCAATTATTTGGCAAGGCCGTCACCGCCCGTCGATTTCGTCTCTCGTTGCTGGCCGCCGGGCTGTTCAGCCTGAGCGTTTACACCTATGCCGCCAGCGTCACGGTGGGCGGGGCCAACTTTACCGAAAGTTCCATTCTCGCCAACATCTACGCCAGCGCGCTAAAGAAAAATCATATCGAGGCCAACACCCGTCTCAACCTCGGCAACCGGGAAATTATTATTCCGGCGCTGCAGAGCGGTGAGATCGATATCGTTCCGGAATATCTTGGCGCCCTGCTCAATTTCTATAACGGCAAAACCGAGGCCACCAGCCAGCAGGACGTCAGCGCTGAGTTGGCTCAGGTCCTGCCTGCCGATTTCACTCTGTTGAACCCGGCCCCGGCCACCTCGATCACCGCCTGGGCGGTACGTGCCGAGACCGCGGAGAAATACCATCTGCGCACCCTCTCCGACCTGAAGCCCGTCGCCCCGCAGCTGGTGATCGGCGGACCGCCGGAGCTGGCGGTACGCGCCCTGGGCCTGCCGGGGCTGAAACGCGTCTATGGTCTTGAGTTCAAAGCGGTGAAATCGCTGGACATGGGCGGGCCGCTGACCCGGCTGGCGCTCAATTCGGGCAAAATCGATGTCGCGACGGTCGTCTCCACCCAGGGCAATCTGGCGAAGGAGAAATGGGTGGTTCTGGAAGATGATAAACATGAGCAACCGAGTCAGAACGTGGTGCCGCTGGTGCGCAAAGCCAGTCTGACGCCGGAGATCGGCGCCGTGCTCAATGAGGTCTCCGGCAAACTGGACAATGCCACGCTGATTGCCCTCAACCAGCAGGTAGATCTTCAGCATAAAGATCCAGCGGCCGTCGCCGACCAGTGGGTTAATGCCAACCTATCCCAACACTGACCTTCACTCCGCCACGGATGGCGTTCAGCCGCGAGTCCACGCTATGTCTACCCGACACATGATCCTGAACCTGTTCTTTTATAACCCACAGGGGGATTACCGTTTCTCCTGGCGTCACCCTGACGCGCCTGAAGCGGACATATTTACCCTCAACTATTACGCCAGTCTGGCGCGCAAGGCCGAAGCGGCGACCCTCGACGCTATCTTTGTCGCCGACCATATCGCGGTGTGGGATACGGTGCCCAGCGGCCTGACCCACTACGCCAACGCCCGGCTTGAACCCCTGACGCTGCTCTCAGCCCTCGCCGCGGTGACGGAGCATATCGGCCTGATGGTCACCGCGTCCACCTCCTATAACGAACCCTATAACCTGGCTCGCTACTTTGCCTCGCTGGATTTCCTCAGCAATGGCCGGGCAAGCTGGAATGTGGTCACGTCGTGGCTGGAAGAAGAAGCAGCAAACTTCGGTCTGGAGCAGCTTCCCCGCCACGGCACGCGCTACCAGCGGGCCAATGAATTCATCGACGTGGTCACTCGTCTGTGGGATTCCTGGGAAGATGGCGCGGCGATCTTCGATAAAGCGCGCGGATTATTTGCCGATGCCGACAAGGTGCATCATCTCGAGTATCAGGGCGAGTACTTTCGCGTGCGCGGCCCGCTCAACGTCCCTCGCCCGCCGCAGGGGCATCCACTGCTGGTGCAGGCCGGCTCTTCGGAAGCAGGGAAAGCGCTGGCCGCCGCCTGGTCCGATATGCACTTCGTGTTTATTCACTCGATCGCCGAGGGGCTGGCCTATCGCGAAGAGATGAATCAGCGGCTGCGCCAGCACGGGCGCGATCCTGCCCATTTCAAAATCATCGCCGGGGTCCTGCCGGTGGTGGTGAACTCCGACGAGGAGAAGGCGGCCCGCCAGCAGCTTAACGAGCAGCTGATGAGCGACCAGATGGCTATCGATCTGCTCTCCTCTTATCTTCGAATGGATCTCAGCGCCCTGCCGAGGGACCAGCCCCTGCCGCCGCTCCCTGATGAAGAGAGCTTTGACGGCATCCGTACCGCGCTGAAGCTTATCCGCCAGTACGATCCGCGGCTCACTCTGCTGGAGTTGGGGAAGTTGTTATTACAGAGTTCTGATAGCTGGCTGCTGCTGGGCAGCGCCGAGGAGATTGCCGCCACCTTAACGGAGCCCTGGCAGGCGGGCGCCGCCGATGGGTTCAACCTGATGTTCCCGCTGCTGCCGGGAGACTTTGACCGCTTTGTTGACCAGGTGGTGCCGCTTCTGCAGCGTAACGGCGTCATGCGTGACCGCTATCCGCCCGGCACCCTGCGTGAAAAGCTCGGTCTGCCGGCGGTGGCAAACCGCTTCACCGCCCCTTCCCGCCCCGCGTTACCGCCGACGCCGTAGTCTGCCATGACCCGCCCCGGCGCAGATCGCTGGCCGGGGCATTTTACCTATAGCTGGCTGACTCCCTGCGCCGCGGCCTCATCCCGCCACGCCAGCAGCGGAGCATAGGCCTCCCGCGACATATCGCTATAGCCGCAGATCAGCAAGGCGTCGCACAGGGAACGATAGCGCGCATCGCTCACTAACTGCTGGAGCGCCTCGCGCAGGCTGTTCAGCGTCGAAGCCGGGGTGGCGCTGGCAGTGATCAGCGGCAGCCCTGGCGCGTCCGGGCTCCAGCCGATCGCCACCAGTCCTGCCAGGGCCTGCGGTTGATGTCGCTGCAGCAGAGCGTAGGTCACACAGTCGATGGCGGCGATATCGGCGTTTTCCTGCTGCAGCTCGCGCAACGATTGCCGATGGCTGCCGCTAAACACCACAGCCGAAAAAAATCGCCCCTCCCGCGAAAGCGGCGCGACCATTTTGCGCAGCACGTTGTAGCCGGACTGCGAGTGCTCGGCATTGCACACGGCCCGGCGGCCAAAAAAGTCAGCCATCATCGGGATAAATTGCTCA
>OCLZ01000261.1_pt1 | contig 14433 bp, 10 predicted proteins | sample 1496091 | NCBI WGS metagenome assembly OCLZ01 (sample SAMN01760948, study PRJEB22395) | human gut metagenome | reverse complement strand
CCTGCCGCTACCTTAATCATCGGCATGCCGCCCGGGTAGCGGAGGAATCTCAAATCCTCGCGTACGCTGCACTCAGCGCCTGCGCCAGTTGAGCGCGGGTAAAGGGCTTACGCAGCCACTCCACCTCCGGCAGGGCCGGGTTCTGCGCCGGGCGCAAATCCTGACCGCTGATCAGCAGCACCGGCAGCGCCGGAAAGCGGCGGCGCGCGGTATGGATCACATCGGCGCCGCTCAGCCCGCCGGGCAGCATCAGATCGCTAATCAACAGGGCAATATCCGGCGAGGCCTCCAGCAGCTGCAGCGCCTCTTCCCCGCTGGCGGTTTCCAGCGTCAGCCAGCCCAGCTGATGCAGCTGTTCGCACAGCGTCTGGCGAACATCCTCTTCATCTTCCAGCACCAGCGCCAGCCGTTCTCCCGCCGGGATTGGTTCGTCTTCCACCGGCACCGCCGCCTTCTCTACCTCGGTCATCGCCCGCGGCAGCTGCAGCCGCACCGTCGTCCCCTGCCCCGGCGCGCTCTCCAGCGCCACCCGGCCGCCCGACTGGCGCACAAAGCCATACACCATCGACAGCCCCAGGCCGCTGCCGCTGCCGGTGGCTTTAGTGGTAAAGAAGGGTTCAAACACCCGGGCTTTCACCGCCTGCGACATGCCGCAGCCGTGATCGATCACCTCCAGAGCCACCATATCCTGCCGCTGGCCGCTGCTGCGGGTGACCCGCTGATTCCAGGTACGAATTTTAATGACGCCCGCGCGCCCGGCCATGGCGTCGCGGGCGTTCATCACCAGGTTAATCAGGGCGTTTTCCAGCTGGCCGACGTCTATCCATGCCGGCCACGCCGGCGACTGCGCCTCAATCTCCAGGCTCAAGGTCGCCGGCAGGGAGTGACGCATTAGCTCGCTGAGGTTCTCCAGCAACGGCGCCATCGCCACCGCCTGGGGATGCAGCGCCTGCTTACGCGAAAAGGCCAGCAGCCGCTGGGTCAGAAGCGCCCCGCGTTCCGCCGCCTTCAGCGCCCTGGTGAGGCGTGGCGCATCCTGCGCATTCGGCTCCACCAGCTCAAGGCTGCCGATGATCACCGCGAGCAGGTTGTTAAAATCATGCGCCAGGCCTCCGGTCAGTTGGCCGACGGCCTTCATCTTCTGGCTGTGCAACAGCGCCTCCTCCAGCTCCTGACGCTTAATCCTATCGATCTCCATCTGGGTGGTCTTCTCTTTCAGCAGCCGGGTGGTGTGCTCCAGCGACGCCGTATTGCGCGCGAAAACGTTAAAGGCGCGCGCCAGTTCGCCCAGCTCGTCGCGCCGCTGCAGGGGCGGCACCGAGACGTTCGGCTCTCCCTGAGCCAGCCGCGACATCGCCCGCGAGATAGCGGTCAGGTTAGAGCCCAGGTTACGGTAGATGTACCACCCGGCGCAGCCGGTGATCGCCAGCGCCAGCAGCGCGGAAAGCAGAATAAACATGCTGATGGAGCGCAGCTCCCGATGGCTCTGCGCCGCCCGCTGTTCGGAGGCTTCCGCCACCCGGGTCACGTACTGATTGATGTCGTCGTTAAGCAGCGCGACCAGCGCTTTGATGTGGTACATGTACCAGCTGATCGTCAGGTCGCTCTCCTCCAGCTGGGCCGACAGCGGGGCCAGCTTCGCCAGCTCCCGGGTGACGTCGGGGAGAACAAACGCCAGCGCGGGATCGGCGCTTTGAGCCGGCAGGTCGCCGCGCAGCTGGTCGAGCTGCAGAACGATCGACCGCGGCGTGACGGTATGGATCGCGGCGGCGATCAGCCGGTCCATCTCGGCTAGCCGACGAGGATCGATCGCCTGGTCCCCGCCGCGATCGTTAAGATCGGCGAGATGGCGCAGGTTGCTCTGATTCTGGTAAAGCGAACTCAGCAGCGCATTGCGCTGCAGATGACGACGCTGGCCGCGCTCCAGCATCTCCGCCACGCTCCGCTGCAGCGCGTTGCTGCGGCGAATAATACTGGCCACCAGCGCCTCCTCCTGCTGCGCCAGCGGAGCCGCTGCCAGCTGAGCCAGCGAGTGCTTCAGCGCCTGCTGCGTCGCCAGCAGCCGTTCCGCTTCGCTTTTGTACTCCAGCGCGCCCACCACCTGCGACAGGCGCACCGCGGCCGTGGCGACATTCGCCGTGTCCCGCGCCAGATCCATACTGCCGCGCATATCGTTGAGGGTCTGGCGCTGCACCTGCTCCTGCAGCTGGCTGGCGTGGTGAAAGCCGAACACCGCCACGCCGCTCACCAGCAGGGTGACGACCACCATCAGCAGATTAAAGGAGAGCAGGCGGCCACGGGCGCTGGTGAAAAACGGGTGTCGGCGAGCGGTCATAGCAACTCCGGTGAAGGAACGGTCGGCATATAGGCGTGACGGTGCAGAAAATGACGCCGCGTAACTGTGATCGCGGTTAACTATTTATCACTATGACAAATATGAATGGATTCTGACATCCTGCATTTATTTTCCGGTGGTGGACTGCTGCTATTGTTCTCGCAGACAGGAGCGCCGTGATGACCGCCACCCCGGTACTGGAAATGCGCCATATCGCCAAAGCTTTTGGCAAATTCTACGCGCTAAAGGGCGTCGACCTGACGGTCTGGCCCGGCGAGATCCACGCCCTGATGGGGGAGAACGGCGCCGGAAAAAGCACGCTGATGAAGATCCTCGCCGGCGCCTATACCGCCACCAGCGGCGAGATCCTGATCGACGGAAAACCGCAAACGATCCGCGGCCCCAAGGACGCGCTGGCCGCCGGGATCACGTTGATCTACCAGGAGATGCAGCTGGCGCCGAACCTGACCGTCGCGGAAAACATTTTCCTCGGCAGCGAGCTGGCACGTGGTGGCCTGGTGCAGCGCAAAGCCATGCTCAGCCAGGCGCAGGCGGTGATCGACCGTCTCGGCGCCCAGTTCAGGGCCAGCGACCGGGTGATGACCCTGACCATCGCCGAGCAGCAGCAAGTGGAGATCGCCCGCGCCCTGCACCGTCAAAGCCGCATTCTGGTGATGGATGAACCCACCGCCGCCCTCTCCTCGCGGGAAACCCAGCGCCTGTTCGACCTCATCCTGCGCCTGCGCGATGAGGGGATGGCGATTATCTATATCAGCCACCGCATGGCGGAAGTGTATGAGCTCTCCGACCGGGTCAGCGTCCTGCGCGACGGGCAGTATGTCGGCAGCCTGGTGCGCGACAAGCTCAACGCACCGGAGCTGGTGCGCATGATGGTCGGCCGTCCGCTCAGCGATCTGTTCAATAAAGAGCGCGATATTCCCCGCGGCCAGCCGCGCCTGCGGGTCGAGGATCTGACCGATGGCGGTAAGGTTAAGCCCAGCAGCCTGGTGGTGCATGCCGGCGAAATCGTCGGCCTCGCCGGGCTGGTCGGCGCCGGACGCTCCGAACTGGCGCAGCTGATCTTTGGCGTGCGCAAAGCCACCGGCGGGGTGATCGAGATCGACGGCGAGCCGGTGGTGATCCACTCGCCGCGCGAAGCCATCGACCATGGCATCGGCTTTCTGACCGAAAACCGCAAAGAGCAGGGCCTGTTTCTCGAACTGGCGGCCCAGGAAAACATCACCATGGCGACGCTGGAGCGCGACGCGACCTGGGGAATGCTCAACCGCCGGAAGGCGCAAACCATCTCCGATGATGCCATCCAGCTGCTGAACATCCGCGTACCGCACGCCCAGGTGCGCGCCGGCGGGCTGTCCGGCGGCAACCAGCAGAAATTATTGATTTCACGCTGGGTGGCGATTGGCCCGCGCATTCTGATCCTTGATGAACCCACCCGCGGCGTCGACGTCGGCGCGAAAAGCGAGATTTACCGCATCATGAACGACATGGCGCGCCAGGGCGTCGCCATTCTGATGATCTCCAGCGAACTGCCCGAAGTGGTGGGCATGAGCGACCGTGTCTATGTGATGCGCGAAGGGACTATCGCCGGCGAGCTGCAGTCCGGCGATATCAGCCAGGAACAGATCATGACGCTGGCCACCGGCGTGAACGATTCTCACCTTAAGGCAGGGCAACTATGAGCATACCGAAAGAGACCTCCGCGCCGGTCGCGACATCCGCTTCGGCGAAAAAAATGCTGATGGGCGACCTGATGCAGACCGTCGGCATTCTGCCGATCCTCATCCTGATCGTCGCCGTCTTCGGCTTTATCGCCCCCAACTTCTTCACGGAAAGCAATCTGCTGAATATCACCCGCCAGGCCTCGATCAACATTGTGCTGGCGGCGGGAATGACCTTCATCATCCTCACCGGCGGCATTGACCTTTCCGTCGGCTCCATTCTCGGCACCACCGCGGTGGCGGCAATGGTGGTCTCGCTGATCCCGGAGCTGGCGTTGCGGTCGTTTCCGCCGGCGCTGATGCTCGGCCTGCTGCTCGGCCTGTTCAACGGCGCGCTGGTGGCCTTCGCTGGGCTACCGCCGTTTATTGTCACTCTCGGCACCTATACGGCGCTGCGCGGCGCCGCCTATCTGCTGGCCGACGGCACCACGGTGATCAACTCCGATATCAGCTTCGAGTGGATCGGCAATGACTACCTCGGCCCGGTGCCGTGGCTGGTGGTCATCGCCCTGGCGGTTATCGCGGTGTGCTGGTTTATCCTGCGCCGAACCACCCTTGGGGTGCATATCTACGCGGTGGGCGGCAACATGCAGGCGGCGCGGCTGACCGGCATTAAAGTCTGGCTGGTGCTGTTGTTTGTCTATGGCATGAGCGGCCTGCTCTCCGGCCTTGGCGGAGTGATGAGCGCCTCCCGGCTGTACAGCGCCAACGGTAACCTCGGGGTCGGCTACGAGCTGGACGCCATCGCCGCGGTCATTCTTGGCGGCACCAGCTTCGTCGGCGGGATCGGCACCATCACCGGTACGCTGGTGGGGGCGCTGATTATCGCCACCCTCAATAACGGTATGACCCTGATGGGGGTCTCCTACTTCTGGCAACTGGTGATCAAAGGGGCGGTGATCATCATTGCGGTGCTGATCGACAAATACCGTACCCGACATCATCAAAGTGCATAACAACACCATCTTACCTGCGAGGAAAAGCGAATGCGTTTAAAACCGATAGTCACCGCGCTGTGTGCTGGCGCGCTGCTGGCCGCCTCCCCTTTTGCGTCGGCCAAAGAGCTGAAAGCGATTGGCGTGACGGTGGGCGACCTTGCCAACCCGTTCTTTGTGCAGATCACCAAGGGCGCGGAGCTGGAGGCCCGCAAGCTGGCGGGGGATAACGTCAAAGTGACGCTGGTCTCCAGCGGCTACGATCTGGGCCAGCAGGTGGCGCAGATCGATAACTTTATCGCCGCCAAAGTCGATATGATTATCCTCAACGCCGCCGATTCGAAAGGCATTGGCCCGGCGGTGAAACGGGCCAAAGAGGCCGGGATCGTGGTGGTGGCGGTTGACGTTGCCGCCGAAGGGGCCGACGCCACCATCACCTCCGATAACACCCAGGCGGGCGAGCTGGCCTGTAAATACATTAGCGATCGTCTGAACAACAAAGGCAACGTGGTGATCATCAACGGGCCGCCGGTCTCCGCCGTACAAAACCGCGTCGAAGGCTGCGAAACGGAGTTCAAAAAACACCCGGATATTAAAATTTTGTCCTCCAACCAGAACGCGAAAGGCAGCCGGGAAGGCGGACTGGAGGTGATGACCTCCCTGCTGGCGGCCAATCCGAAGATTGACGGCGTGTTCGCGATCAACGATCCGACGGCGATTGGCGCCGATCTGGCGGCGAAACAGGCGCAGCGCAGCGAGTTCTTCATCGTCGGCGTCGACGGCAGCCCGGACGGCGAAGAGGCGCTGAAGCGTAAGAACTCGCTGTTCGTCGCGACGCCGGCGCAGGATCCGCAGGTGATGGCGGCGAAGGCGGTGGAAATTGGCTACAACATCCTGCAGGGCAAACCGGCCCCAACCGCGCCGGTGCTGATCCCGGTGACCATGATCGACAAAAACAACGTCAGTTCCTACAAAGGCTGGACCGTGAAATAAGCGTAACCCGGCGCACAATCGTTCCGCCGATTGTGCGCTACGCTTAACAGGTATGACGGCGCGGAGTAGCGATCATGGAACGTAAAGGCATTATTGCCGCAGGCAACATGCTGGTCGATCATGTCCACCAGATCAGACAGTGGCCGGAGCGCGGCTGGCTGGTGGAGATTATGCATAGCGAACGCGCCACCGGCGGCGCGCCGCTGAACGTCCTGCTGACCCTGGCCAAAATGCACGCCGGCCTGCCGCTGCAGGCGGTCGGCCTGATTGGCGAGGATAACGATGGCGACTACATTACCGCCATGCTCGATCAGTACCATATCAATCGCCAGCTCGTGCAGCGCACCAGCTCTGCCCCCACCTCGATGACTCAGGTGATGACCGACGCTGACGGTCAGCGTACCTTTTTTCACTCCCCCGGCGCCAACCGCCTGCTTGACCTTCCGGCCTTTGAGCCGCTGGATGCGCCGCTGAAAATTTTCCATCTCGGCTATCTGCTGCTGCTTGAGAGTCTCGATCGCCCCGACGAAGTGTACGGCACCCGCAGCGCGCGACTGCTGGCGCAGATGCGCGAGCGAGGCTATGAGGTTTCCCTCGATCTGGTGTCGCGCAAGGGCGACCCGCGCTACCGCCCGCTGGTCCTGCCGGCGCTGGCGCATCTTGACTACCTGACCATCAATGAACTGGAAGCCAGCGAGTTTAGCGGGCTGGAGATTCGGCTACCCAACGGCGAGCCGCACGTCGCCAATATCGCCAGCGCCGCCAGCGCATTGCTTGACGCCGGCGTGCGCCAACGGGTGGTGATCCACTGCCCGGAGGGGGCATGGGGCGTCTCACGTACCGAAGCCGGGCGCTGGGTGCCGTCATGGCGGCTGCCGCCGGAGGAGATTGTCGGCAGCGTCGGCGCCGGGGATGCCTTCTGCGCCGGCCTGCTGTACGGCAGCCACGAACGCTGGCCGTTAACCGACAGTCTGCAGCTGGCCCACGCCTGCGCCCGCGCCAGCCTGCAGGCTGCCAATGCGATCGACGGCGCCAAAACGCTCACTGAGCTACAGACGTTTATTCAGTTGCAAAATAATTAGAAGGGTTGACTCCCCCAGCAATGGCCAGGCCGGTTAGACAGCTTCCCGCCCTATGCCGCCTTCTCGCTGTGGGTCACGTCGGCGGAAAAGACATAGCCCAGGCCGCGCAGCGTTTTAATCAGCGTCGGCTGATGCGGGTTCAGCTCGATTTTGCGCCGCAGGCGCATGATCAGCACATCGATGGTGCGGTCGAACACCTCGGTGCTTTCGGTATGGGTCAGCGCCAGCAACTGTTCGCGGTTCAGTACCCGGCGGGCGTTCTGCGCCAGCGCCAGCAGCAAACCGTATTCTCCCTGGGTCAGCGGGATCGCCTGCTGCTGCGGGTTATACAGCTCACAGCGGGTGGTATCCAGCCGCCAGCCGTTGAACGTCAGGCCGGCGGCGACGCCCGGCGCCTCGCTGGCCAGCGCCCCGCTGCGCCGCAGCACCGCCTTCACCCGGGCGACCACCACCCGCGAACTGAACGGTTTGGCGATGTAATCATCGGCGCCCATCTCCAGGCCCACCACCACATCGGACTCACTGCCCAGGCCGGAGAGCATCACCACCGGCAGCTCCGGCCGGGTGCGCTGCAGCTGCTGAAGCACCTGCAGGCCATTGGTATCCGGCAGGATCATATCCAGCAAAACCAGCGCGATGTCCGCCCGCTGCGCCACCGTCGCCAGCGCGTCGCCGCCGGTCTGGCAGACCAGCACCTCAAACGCGTGCGCGCCGAGCACATCTCTGAGCAGCTCGCCCATCGCTATGTCGTCATCGACCACTAAAATGACCGGTTTCATCTTTGCCTCTGCCCGCGGGGAGTTAGTGTCAGTCTGATCGATTCTGCAAGGCTGCGCCGACAAATTCCTCTCCCGGTGACATTTTTTCAAGCGCCGTCACATCTCCAGGGTATCGACACGTCAAATCTGTCGACAGGCTGTTTTTCGTCAGCATTTCGCCCAAAAAAGCCGCGTATCATCAAGGAATACCCACAATGAAAATATGGCATAGAAGATGCATAGTGACGGCGCGATAGCGCAAACGCGCCCATTGAATAACTGGAGCAAGACCGATGAAAAAAGTCGTCACGGTTTGCCCGTATTGCGCATCAGGTTGCAAAATCAATCTGGTGGTCGATAACGGCAAAATCGTTCGGGCTGAAGCGGCGCAGGGGAAAACCAACCAGGGAACCCTGTGCCTGAAAGGCTATTATGGCTGGGACTTTATTAACGATACCCAGATCCTGACGCCGCGCCTGAAAACCCCCATGATCCGTCGTCAACGCGGCGGCAAGCTGGAAGCTGTCTCCTGGGATGAGGCGCTGGATTACGTCGCCACTCGCCTCAGCGCCATTAAAGCCAAATATGGCCCGGATGCGATCCAAACCACCGGCTCCTCCCGCGGCACCGGTAATGAAACCAACTATGTGATGCAAAAATTCGCGCGCGCCGTTATTGGTACCAATAACGTCGACTGCTGCGCTCGCGTCTGACACGGCCCTTCGGTTGCAGGTCTGCACCAGTCGGTCGGTAACGGCGCCATGAGTAATGCCATCACAGAGATTGATAACACCGATCTGGTGTTTATCTTCGGCTACAACCCGGCGGATTCCCACCCTATCGTGGCGAATCACGTCATTAACGCTAAACGCAACGGGGCGAAAATTATCGTCTGCGACCCGCGCAAAATTGAAACCGCGCGCATCGCCGATATGCACATTGCGCTGAAGAACGGCTCGAACATCGCGCTGCTCAACGCCATTGGCCACGTGATTATTGAAGAGGATCTGTACGATAAATCCTTCGTCGCCAGCCGTTCCGAAGGCTTCGAGGAGTATCGCAAAATCGTTGAAGGCTATACGCCGGAGTCGGTGGAGGAGATCACCGGGGTCAGCGCCCAGGAGATCCGCGCCTGCGCCCGGATGTACGCCAGCGCCAAATCCGCCGCCATTCTGTGGGGCATGGGCGTGACCCAGTTCTACCAGGGCGTGGAGACCGTACGTTCGCTGACCAGCCTGGCGATCCTCACCGGCAACCTCGGCAAACCGAGCGTCGGCGTCAACCCGGTGCGCGGCCAGAACAACGTCCAGGGCGCCTGCGACATGGGGGCGCTGCCGGATACCTATCCAGGCTATCAGTACGTTAAGTTCCCGGAAAACCGCGAGAAGTTCGCCAAAGCCTGGGGCGTCGACAGCCTGCCGGCACATACCGGCTATCGCATCAGCGAGCTGCCGCACCGCGCGGCGCACGGTGAAGTGCGGGCGGCGTACATTATGGGTGAAGATCCGCTGCAGACCGATGCCGAACTCTCGGCGGTGCGCAAAGCGTTCGACGATCTGGAGCTGGTTATCGTCCAGGACATTTTCATGACCAAAACCGCCTCCGCGGCCGACGTCATCCTGCCGTCCACGTCGTGGGGCGAGCACGAAGGCGTGTACACCGCAGCGGACCGCGGCTTCCAGCGCTTCTTTAAAGCCGTGGAGCCGAAGTGGGATCTGAAAACCGACTGGCAGATCATCAGCGAAATCGCTACCCGGATGGGTTATCCGATGCACTACAACAACACCCAGGAGATCTGGGACGAGTTGCGGCATTTGTGCCCGGACTTCTACGGCGCCACCTACGAGAAAATGGGTGAGCTCGGCTATGTGATGTGGCCGTGCCGCGATGAGTCCGACGCCGATCAGGGGACGTCGTATCTGTTTAAAGAGAAGTTCGATACCCCGAACGGGCTGGCGCAGTTCTTCACCTGCGACTGGGTCGCGCCGATCGATAAGCTCACCGACGAGTACCCGATGGTGCTGTCGACGGTGCGCGAAGTCGGCCACTACTCGTGCCGTTCAATGACCGGTAACTGCGCGGCGCTGGCGGCGCTGGCGGATGAGCCTGGCTATGCGCAAATCAACACCGCCGACGCCGAACGGTTAGGCATTGAGGATGAAGCGCTGGTGTGGGTGAATTCGCGCAAGGGTCGGATCATCACCCGCGCGCAGGTCAGCGACCGGCCGAATAAAGGCGCGGTGTATATGACCTACCAGTGGTGGATTGGCGCCTGTAACGAGCTGGTGTCGGAGAACCTGAGCCCAATAACCAAAACGCCGGAGTACAAGTACTGCGCGGTCAACGTTGAGCGGATTGCCGATCAGCGCGCGGCGGAACAGTACGTGATCGACGAGTACAACAAGCTGAAATCCCGCCTGCGCGAAAGCGCGATGGGTTAAGGTTCGACGGCCATACCCGATATCCGGGAACCCTCCCCGGTGGCGCTTACGCTTACCGGGGCTACCAACCGAATACCGAACCGTAGCCCGGATAAGGCGCTACGCGCCGCTATCCGGGTATTCACCCCGCTAATTCCCGCCATTTTCTTCTTTTTCGCCTCCCTTTATACTGCGCGCTATGTTCCTTGCTGATAATAAATACAAATGAAATACCTCTTTTTATTTTTACTGGTTTTCACCAGCGGCGCAGCGGTGGCCACCGAACCCGGCAGTCAGTATCAACAGCAGGCGGAAGCCGGCGATCGTCGCGCGCAATATTACCTTGCGGATACCTGGGTCAGCTCCGGCGATTATCAGAAAGCCGAATTCTGGGCCCAGAAAGCAGCGGCGCAAGGCGATGGTGACGCGCTGGCCCTGCTGGCGCAGCTCAAAATTCGCAATCCGCAGCAGGCGGACTATCCGCAGGCCCGCCAGCTGGCGGAAAAAGCCGTTAAGGCCGGCAGTAAATCCGGGGAAATCGTCCTCGCGCGGGTGCTGGTGAACCGTCAGGCCGGTCCCACCGACGTGGCGCACGCCATCACGCTCCTGCAGGATGCCGCCCAGGACAGCGAAAGCGATGCGGCGGTAGACGCCCAGATGCTGCTCGGGCTGATCTACGCCAGCGGTGTGCACGGCCCGGAAGATGATGTGAAAGCGAGCGAATACTTCAAAGGCAGCTCAGCGCTCTCGCGGACCGGCTATGCCGAATACTGGGCCGGGATGATGTTCCAGCAGGGGGAGAAAGGCTTTATCGAACCGAATAAGCAGAAGGCGCTGCACTGGCTGAACGTTAGCTGTCTTGAGGGATTTGATACCGGCTGCGAAGAGTTTGACAGGATCAGTAAAGGATAAGAAAAAGCCCGGCACTCGCGCCGGGCTTTGTGTTTTATTGGGCGGTTTTATCAAACTTGCCCAGCACTTCGCGTTCATACGCCAGCGCTTTTTTACGGTCGAACTTATGCTCCCACTTGGCGATAACCAGCACCGCCAGCGCATTGCCCACCACGTTCAGCGCGGTACGCGCCATGTCGAGGATACGGTCAACGCCGGCGATAAAGGCGAGACCTTCCAGCGGGATCCCGACGCTGCCCAGGGTGGCCAGCAGCACGACAAAGGAGACGCCCGGCACGCCAGCGATCCCCTTCGAGGTCACCATCAGGGTCAGCACCAGGGTGATCTCCTGCCAGATGGAGAGGTCGATGCCGTAGAGCTGGGCGATAAAGATCGCCGCAATGCTCTGATACAGCGTTGAGCCATCGAGGTTAAAGGAGTAGCCGGTCGGCACCACGAAGCTGGTGATCGACGCCGGCGCGCCATAGGCTTCCATTTTCTCGATAATTCGCGGCAGCACACTCTCGGAGCTGGCGGTGGAGTAAGCCAGAATCAGCTCATCTTTTAGGATGCGGATCAGGATCCAGATGCTCAGGCCGCACAGGCGGGCGACAATCCCCAGCACCACCAGCGCGAAAAACAGGATCGCGAAGTAAACCAGCAGCACCAGCTTGGCCAACGGCCACAGCGAGGCGAACCCGAAGGTGGCGACGGTCACTGAAATCAGGGCGAACACCCCGATCGGCGCATAGCGCATCACCATATGGGTGACTTTGAACATGGTTTCGGAGATGGAGCGGAAGACCGTCACCAGCGGTTCACGGTGCGTCGCCGGCAGCGAGGAGAGCCCCAGACCAAACAGCACCGAGAAGAAAATAATCGGCAGCATATCGCCTTTCGCCATCGACGCCACGATGTTGGTTGGCACCAGCGACAGGATGGTGCCCATCAGGCCATGCGCATGGCTCTGCACCTCAGCGGTGGTATTCTGGTATTTCGAAATATCAACCGCCGCCAGCTGCGACATATCAATGCCCGTTCCCGGCTGAAAGACGTTGGCCAGGGTGATACCCAGCACGATCGCCACCGTGGTGATCACTTCGAAATAGATAATCGTTTTGGCGCCGATCCGGCCTAACTGTTTGGCATCGCCCACGCCGGCAATCCCGACCACCAGGGTCGAAATAACAATCGGGACCACGATCATTTTAATCAGATGGATAAAGATATCGCCCGCCGGTGTCAGCAAATTGCTAATCAACCAATCGCGACTTTCGGCGTGGTAATGCAGATAACTGCCCAGAAGGATACCCAGCACCAGGGCTAGCAAAATTTGCCAGGCCAGACTGACTTTTTTTGTTTTCTTCACTACTGACTTCCTCAATGAAAGGCACCATTCCTTTTCGTCATGGTACCCACTGCAGGGGGTATGAATTGTGTTGCGTTGCTTTGTGGGGTTATTTAACGCGCAATATCAGTATCATTTGCACGGCATGCTGCGCAAGCCTTTAAGAACAGGGCTTTCCTCTGCTTTTCTGCATAAAGCAGCGAATTTCCCCCAGTTACCTTGCATAAGTATTTGTAATAAAAAATATTTCACATCATCCATTTCTATAAATTCATTTGCGTAATTATTTCACTTCAAAGTTTCATTTGACGAAATTTCACTCAGTTGAATCATTGCGTGATCTGCCCCCCAATTAACAAACAAAGCTGTCAAAACCCCTACTCTTAACGTTTGTTTGACATATATTTAACAAGTTCAAAGGAGAAAAAAAGCCATGAGCCAAATACACAAACACCCTATTCCCGCTAACATTGCGGAACGTTGCCTGATTAACCCGGATCAGTACAAGGCGCAGTATCAACAATCCATAACCGACCCTGATACATTCTGGGGCGAGCAGGGGAAAATCCTTGACTGGATGCGCCCCTACACCCGCGTGAAGAATACCTCCTTCGCGCCAGGTAACATTTCCATCAAATGGTATGAAGACGGCACCCTGAACCTCGCCGCCAACTGCCTCGACCGCCACCTCGCCGAGCGCGGCGATCAAACCGCCATCATCTGGGAAGGCGACGACGCCAGCCAGAGCAAGCACATCACCTACCGTGAACTGCATGCGGACGTGTGCCGCTTCGCCAATGTGCTGCTCGGCCTCGGGATTAAAAAAGGCGACGTGGTCGCCATCTATATGCCGATGGTGCCGGAAGCCGCGGTGGCGATGCTGGCCTGCGCCCGCATCGGCGCCATCCACTCGGTGATTTTCGGTGGCTTCTCGCCGGAGGCAGTGGCCGGACGCATTATCGACTCCAGCTCGCGCCTGGTGATCACCGCGGATGAAGGGCTGCGCGCCGGTCGCGCCATCCCGCTGAAGAAAAACGTCGATGACGCGCTGAAAAACCCGAACGTAAACAGCATTGAACACGTCGTGGTCCTGAAACGTACCGGCGGTAAAATCGACTGGCAGGAAGGCCGCGATCTGTGGTGGAGCGATCTGATGGCGAACGCCAGCGCCGAACACCGCCCCGTCGAGATGAACGCCGAAGATCCGCTGTTCATCCTCTATACCTCTGGCTCCACCGGTAAACCGAAAGGGGTGTTGCACACCACCGGCGGCTATCTGGTCTACGCGGCCACCACCTTTAAATACGTTTTCGATTACCACCCGGGCGATATTTACTGGTGCACCGCCGATGTCGGCTGGGTCACCGGCCACAGCTATCTGCTGTACGGCCCGCTGGCCTGCGGCGCCACCACTCTGATGTTCGAAGGGGTGCCGAACTGGCCAACCCCGGCGCGTATGTGCCAGGTCGTCGATAAGCATAAGGTCAGCATTCTGTATACCGCTCCGACGGCGATCCGTGCCCTGATGGCGGAAGGCGACAAGGCTATCGAAGGCACAGACCGCTCCTCGCTGCGCATTCTCGGCTCGGTCGGCGAACCCATTAACCCGGAAGCCTGGGAGTGGTACTGGAAGAAGATCGGTAACGAGAAGTGCCCGGTGATGGACACCTGGTGGCAGACCGAAACCGGCGGCTTTATGATCACCCCGCTGCCGGGGGCGATTGAGCTGAAGGCTGGCTCCGCTACCCGCCCGTTCTTCGGCGTTCAGCCGGTGCTGGTGGATAACGAAGGGCTGCCGCTGGATGGCGCCACCGAGGGCAATCTTGCCATCGCCGACTCCTGGCCCGGCCAGGCGCGTACCCTGTTCGGGGATCATGAGCGCTTTGAGCAAACCTACTTCTCCACCTTCAAAAATATGTACTTTAGCGGCGA
>OCLZ01000258.1_pt1 | contig 14493 bp, 16 predicted proteins | sample 1496091 | NCBI WGS metagenome assembly OCLZ01 (sample SAMN01760948, study PRJEB22395) | human gut metagenome | reverse complement strand
TCTGCATCATCGTCTGCCTGTCGTGGGCGGTCAATCATTACCGTGATAACGCCATCGCCTACAAAGAACAGCGTGATAAAAAAGTCAGTGAGCTGAAGCAGGCGACCGCCACCATTACTGACATGCAGCAGCGCCAGCGTTCTGCTGATGCACTCGATGCTAAATACACGAAGGAGTTAGCTGATGCGAAAGCTGAAAATGATGCTCTTCGGCGCAAGCTTGATAATGGTGGTCGGGTGTTCGTCAAAGGAAAATGCCCTATGCCATCCTCAGCCGAAACCTCCAGCGCCTCCGGCATGGGCAATGATGCCACCGTCGAACTCTCTCCAGTTGCTGGACGAAACGTTCTCGGTATCCGGGACGGAATCATCAGCGACCAAACAGCACTGAGAACGCTTCAGGAATACATCAGGACGCAATGCCTTCGATGATAGCGATAATTTTACTCATCATCCTTCACATCTGGCTCTGTAGACAGGGTGGTGATCACTTCTGGAGTGAATCCAGATTAAACATCTCATTGCTGATGCTTGATATTGAGCATCTGGCGCGCGGTAAGGGGCTGCGTTGAGATAAGAGCCAGTCATTACAAATACCAGGATTTAGCCTCGTATTCGCGGGGCTTTTTATTGCCATTACAAAAGCCACTCCCTACAGAGTGGCTTTGATAATGGCTTATACCCTACACGGGATAACTTAACTGATATCCCTTTTAACGGATAAAGGTATTCAAGCCTGACACATCATGCGCTGTATCGTCGCCGTATTCCCGTATTAACAGAGACCGTAGCCCGACGGGGAACTCCTTCTGCGAGAGTGTGCGGGAATAATCAAAAACGATGCACACCGGGTTTTTACCGCGTTTATGGTTCGCGGGTTTGTCCCTCATGCTCGCCAGTCCTGTGCGGGGGTGGAAGAAACAGGATACTCACACAGATTCTTGTGGGCACGATGCTATTCCTTTCTGGATTATCCCGATGCCATTCATGCAAGGCGCTGTATCAGACGTTCGTCATGGCTGTCAGGCTGACGGGTCCTCCCGGTGGGGTGGTCTGCCACGGGGCGGGAGCGTCGCGGAAAAAGGCTAGTTTTTGAAATTTCATTCGTCATCACCACCACTGTAATGGATTGATATTACAGTGGTTTTATTTTTATGGTGTCGATTTTGATTGTTTTTTGTTCATCACTAACACCGTTTGCCTAAAGTTGTTCGCGAGATGCATGTTTAAAACATTCTGGAGCGGGTATGGATCGAGAGTTAAAAAATCTGACGCTGAATATCAGTCAACTGGCGGCACTGTCAGGTGTACATCGCCAGACTGCTGCGGCAAGGCTGCAAAATCTACCCGTTGCAGGGGGGCATGAAAGCAACCTCAAGCTTTATCGGGTGGTTGATATTGTGTCGGCATTTCTGGCATTGCCACCGCCGGTTGCAGAAGGCGAAATGGACGCGCATGAGCGCAAAGCCTGGTATCAGTCTGAACGTGAGCGTCTTAAGTTCGAACAGGAAACGGCACAACTCATTCCGGCCAGTGATGTCAGACGGGAGTTTGCCATCTGGGCAAAAGCGGTCGTGCAGGTGCTGGAGACATTACCGGATATTCTGGAACGTGACTGCGGTCTGCAGCCTGCCGCTGTGAGCCGTGTTCAGTCCATTATTGATGATCTGCGCGATCAGATAGCCCTGCGGGTGACTGAAGCAGGTGCGGATGATGAGGAGGAATTACAGCAGGAGGAGTAATGCTGAATCAGGAAACCGCAAAGGCAGCACGAACCGATTCAGGTTATATCCTTCGCGCACCGAGACGAATGCGGGTTGCTGATGCCGTTGCTCAGTATATGCGGGTGCCCATGGGGGCAGGGAACTCAGTCCCGTGGGATCCGCTGGTGGCACCGTATGTTATTGAGCCGATGAACTGCCTGGCCTCGCGTGAATACGACGCAGTGATATTTGTTGGCCCGGCACGAACCGGCAAGACTATCGGCCTGATTGACGGCTGGGTGATTTACAACGTGATTTGCGATCCTGCTGATATGCTGATCATTCAGATGACGGAGGAAAAAGCCCGCGAACACTCCAAAAAACGACTCGCCAGAACGTTTCGCGTCAGCCCGGAAGTGGTCAGTCGCCTGAGTCCGAACAAAAATGACAACAACGTTTATGACAGAACATTCCTTGCTGGTAACTACCTGAAAATCGGCTGGCCGTCAGTCAATATCATGTCCTCATCAGATTATAAATGCGTCGCGCTGACGGATTATGACCGTTTTCCGGAAGATATTGATGGCGAGGGGGATGCTTTCTCTCTTGCCTCAAAACGTACCACCACATTTATGTCCAGCGGTATGACGCTGGTGGAGAGTTCCCCCGGCAGGGATGTGAAGGATGTGAAATGGCGACGGACTTCACCGCATGAGGCTCCACCAACCACGGGGATCCTGTCGCTCTATAACCGTGGTGATCGCCGTCGCTGGTACTGGCCCTGTCCACACTGTGGTGAGTATTTTCAGCCCTGCGGCGATGTGGTTGCTGGTTTCCGTGATATTGCCGATCCCGTGCTGGCAAGTGAGGCGGCTTATATTCAGTGTCCTTCCTGTTCAGGACGGATTATGCCTGAACAAAAACGTGAGCTGAACGGACGTGGGGTCTGGTTGCGGGATGGTGAATCCATCAATGCGGATGGCAGTCGTTATGGTGATCCCCGACGCTCACGTATTGCGTCATTCTGGATGGAGGGTCCGGCAGCTGCTTACCAGACACTCTCGCAACTCGTTTACAAACTGCTTACTGCAGAACAGGAATACGAGACAACCGGAAGTGAAGAAACACTCAAGACGGTTATCAATACCGACTGGGGATTACCTTATCTTCCCCGCGCCAGCATGGAGCAACGAAAAAGTGAACTGCTTGAGCAGCGGGCAGAGCCAGTTCCTTCCCGCAGTGTGCCGGATGGCGTTAATTTCCTTGTGGCGACAGTGGATGTGCAGGCGGGACGTCATCGCCGTTTTGTGGTTCAGGTAACGGGCTATGGCAGCCGTGGCGAACGCTGGATTATTGATCGTTACAACATCACGCAGTCATTGCGCGGTGACAGCGACGGGGAGAGCCAGCGAATTGATCCGGCCAGCTATCCGGAAGACTGGGATGTCCTGCTGACGGATGTTTTTCATAAAAGCTGGCCGCTGGCCTCCGATCCTTCTCAACAAATGCGACTGATGGCAATGGCGGTGGACTCCGGCGGTGAAGACGGGGTCACTGATAATGCCTATAAATTCTGGCGTCGTTGCCGTCGTGATGGCCTTGGTAAACGTATTTACCTGTTTAAGGGCGACAGCATCCGGCGCGCAAAACTGATCACCCGTACATTCCCTGATAACACCGGACGAACGGGCCGACGGGCGCAGGCCGCAGGTGATGTGCCGCTCTGGCTTCTTCAGACGGATGTACTGAAAGACCGGGTGAATAACGCGTTATGGCGTGACTCGCCAGGTCCCGGCTATGTGCATTTCCCTGACTGGCTGGGGAGCTGGTTTTACGACGAACTGACGTATGAAGAGCGGAGCAGTGACGGGAAATGGAGTAAGCCGGGTCGCGGTGCCAACGAAGCTTTTGACCTGATGGTGTATGCCGAGGCTCTGGTCATTCTGCATGGATACGAAAAGATCCGCTGGCCGGATGCACCGGAGTGGGCGAGCCGGGAAACCTGGCTGGAGTGTGTCCAGGACAGTACCGAACCGTCATCCTCACCGGAACCGGTATCCACGCCTGTTAAAAAACAAAAACGGAAGAAAACAGTAACTGACGATGTTAACCCCTGGCTGACTTCCGGAGGATGGTTATGAACCAGAATGATATCGAAGCCATGATTCAGTGTTATATGGAAGCTGAAATGGCGGTGCTGGACGGAAAATCCGTCACCTTTAATGGTCAGCAGATGACCATGGAAAACTTATCTGAGATCCGGCAGGGACGGCAGGAGTGGGAGCGCCGCCTTGCGGCTCTGATTACACGACGACGGGGGCATCCCGGGTACCGGCTGGCGAGGTTCTGATGGCAATTCTTGATGATGTGATTGGCGTTTTTTCACCTGGATGGAAAGCGGCAAGGCTGCGTTCCCGTGCGGTGATCCAGGCTTATGAAGCCGTAAAAACGACGCGGACACACAAAGCCCGACGGGAGAACCGAACTGCCGACCAGCTAAGCCAGTACGGGGCCGTGTCGTTACGTGAGCAGGCCCGTTACCTTGATAACAACCACGATCTGGTTATTGGTGTATTTGACAAGCTGGAAGAACGGGTGGTGGGGAAAAACGGGATTATTGTCGAGCCACATCCGGTATTACGCAATGGGGCCATTGCCCGTGATCTGGCAGCGGAGATTCGCACCCGATGGAGTGAATGGTCTGTCAGCCCGGAAGTCACCGGGCAGTTTACCCGTCCGATGCTGGAACGTCTGATGCTGCGTACCTGGCTGCGCGATGGTGAGGTGTTTGCCCAGATGGTTTCCGGGCGCATAAACAGCCTGACGCCTTCTGCCGGTGTTCATTTCTGGCTGGAGGCGCTCGAGCCAGACTTTATTCCCATGACCAGTGATGAGAGCAACAGGCTGAATCAGGGCGTGTTTGTTGATGACTGGGGGCGTCCCGAAAAATATCTGGTGTATAAAAGCCGTCCCGTATCCGGACGGCAGATGGAAACCAAAGAAGTGGATGCAGAGCGAATGCTGCATCTTAAATTTGTTCGCCGTCTGCACCAGATGCGCGGGACGTCTTTGTTGTCCGGTGTGCTGATCCGCCTCAGTGCCCTGAAAGATTATGAAGATTATGAGCTGACTGCAGCAAGGATCGCCGCTGCTCTGGGGATGTACATCCGGAAAGGCGACGGGCAGAGCTATGAACCGGATGGTAATGGCAGCAAGGAGAATGAACGCGAGCTTACCATTCAGCCAGGCATTATTTACGACGATCTGAAACCCGGCGAAGAAATCGGAATGGTGAAGTCGGATCGTCCCAATCCTAACCTTGAAACTTTTCGTAATGGTCAGTTGCGTGCCGTGGCGGCGGGCAGTCGTCTGAGTTTTTCCAGTACGGCACGCAACTATAACGGCACTTACAGCGCCCAGCGTCAGGAACTGGTTGAGTCTACTGATGGCTACCTGATCCTGCAGGACTGGTTTATTGGTGCCGTCACCCGCCCGATGTATCGTGCCTGGCTGAAACAGGCTGTGGCATCCGGTGTTATCAGGCTACCCCGCGATCTTGACCGTTCTTCACTGTATACCGCGGTGTATTCCGGACCGGTGATGCCGTGGATTGACCCTGTTAAGGAGGCTGAGGCCTGGAAAATCCAGATTCGTGGTGGAGCGGCGACAGAATCAGACTGGGTACGTGCTGGTGGTCGTAATCCGGATGATGTCAAACGTCGGCGCAAGGCCGAAATTGATGAAAACCGCAAGCTGGATCTGGTATTTGATACCGATCCGGCCAGTGATAAAGGAGGCAGCAGTGCCGCAACGAAACGACAGGAGCCGCAGCACACCGACGACCAGTCCGAAGAATAATTCCTGGTTCAGGATGCAGGCTGGTCACCAGAGTGACGCGGATATTTATATTTATGACGAGATTGGTTTCTGGGGTGTTACAGCGAAGCAGTTTATCAGTGATCTGAATGCACTGGGCGATATCACCCACATTAATCTCCATATTAATTCACCGGGTGGCGATGTCTTTGAAGGCATCGCCATTTTTAATGCGCTGAAAACACATGGTGCGTCCATTACCGTTTATGTCGACGGTGTGGCGGCGTCAATGGCGTCGGTCATTGCGATGGTGGGAAACCCGGTCATTATGCCGGAAAACACCTTCATGATGATTCATAAACCATTTGGCTTTACGGGCGGTGATGCGGAGGACATGCGCACCTATGCCGACCTGCTCGATAAGGTTGAGGCGGTTCTGTTACCCGCTTATGCACAGAAAACCGGGAAAACCACCGATGAAATTGCTGCCATGCTGGCGGATGAGACCTGGATGTCCGGTGCCGAATGTCTGGCACATGGATTTGCTGATCAGGTAACGCCAGCCGTTAAGGCAATGGCATGTATTCAGTCAAAACGTACAGAGGAATTTAAAAAGATGCCGGAATCCATTCGAAACATGATTACTCCGCCACGCAACAGTGCTCCACGCGTACAGGATGGTGAACCTGCAGCCTCCCGGACGCCAGTGCAGGCAGCAGCACCCGTGGTGGATGAAAACAGTATCCGTGCGCAGGTACTGGCAGAGCAAAAAGCGCGTGTAAACGGTATTAATGATCTGTTTGCCATGTTTGGCGGGCGTTATCAGACACTGCAGGCTCAGTGTCTTGCCGATCCTGAATGTTCGCTGGAGCAGGCCCGCGAAAAGCTGTTGAACGAGATGGGGCGCGAGTCCACGCCATCCAATAAAAATACCCCGGCTCATATTTATGCCGGTAACGGTAATTTTGTGGGGGACGGGATCCGCCAGGCGCTGATGGCGCGTGCCGGATTTGAAAAAACCGAACGTGATAATGTCTACAACGGGATGACCCTGCGTGAATATGCCCGTATGTCACTGACTGAACGGGGTATTGGGGTTTCCGGTTATAACCCGATGCAGATGGTCGGTGCGGCGTTCACACACAGTACGTCTGACTTCGGTAATATTCTGCTGGATGTTGCGAACAAAGCCATTCTGCAGGGCTGGGAAGATGCCCCTGAAACCTATGAACAGTGGACGCGGAAAGGTCAGTTGTCTGATTTTAAAATTGCCCATCGTGTGGGTATGGGGGGCTTCAGTGCTCTGCGTCAGGTGCGTGAAGGGGCGGAATATAAATACGTCACCACCGGAGATAAACAGGCCACTATTGCACTGGCGACCTATGGCGAGCTGTTCAGTATCACCCGTCAGGCCATTATCAATGATGATCTGAATATGCTGACCGATGTCCCGATGAAACTGGGCCGTGCGGCGAAATCCACTATTGCCGATCTGGTTTATGCCATTCTGACGTCTAACCCGAAAATCTCCACAGATAATGTAAGTCTGTTCGATAAAGCGAAACATGCAAACGTACTGGAGAGCGCTGCAATGGACGTGGCATCGCTGGATAAAGCCCGCCAGTTGATGCGCGTTCAGAAAGAGGGGGAGCGTCATCTGAATATTCGTCCTGCGTTCGTACTGGTACCGACGGCGATGGAGTCTGTTGCTAACCAGGTCATTCGCTCCTCAAGTGTCAAGGGGGCTGACATTAACGCCGGTATTATTAACCCGGTGAAAGATTTTGCGACCGTTATTGCAGAGCCTCGTCTTGATGATAACAGCCAGACCACTTTCTACCTGGCTGCGTCCAAAGGCTCCGATACGATTGAAGTGGCTTATCTCAACGGTGTGGATACGCCATATATTGATCAGATGGAGGGCTTCAGTGTGGATGGCGTGACAACGAAAGTGCGTATTGACGCCGGTGTCGCGCCAGTTGATCACCGCGGTCTGGTGAAATGTACGGCGTAAACGTCGCAGACAACAACTCTGATGGCCCGTAAGGGCTTTTTTTGTACCTGAAATCAGCCCCTGAACGGGGCTGTGCGGAGACAGTTATGGCAAAGAATTTTGTAGAAGAAGGAAAAACGGTGGCGATTGTTGCCAGTGCAGCCATCAGCAGCGGAGATCTGGTGCAGGTGGGCGATGTTTTTGCGGTGGCGCTGACCGATATTCCACAGGGTGAAACAGGCGACGGCCTGACCGAAGGTGTGTTTATGCTGCCTAAGCTGAAAACGGATGACATGAAAACGGGTAAGAAGGTTTATCTGAAGTCCGGAAAAGTTCAGCTGACTAACAGCGGCTCTGATCCGCTGGTCGGGGTTGTCTGGGCAGATGTCGGAACCAGTGCAGAAGAAGTGCCGGTAAAACTCAATGTCTGATCCCTTTTCCCGGCTGGCAGCGCGTATGGATGCTATCACGGTCAGAAAGATGGGAAAGACAGCCTCGATTAATGATGTCGATATGACTGTGATCCCGGGAGAAACACTGGCAGAGCTGAATGCTCTGTCCGGGCCTGCGGTCTCTCTGGTGGTGTTTTCTTCGGGATACCGCCCACGGCGCGGGGATCGCGTTGTTTATGACGGACAACAATGGACGGTCACACGGCATGAACGCTTTAACGGTAAGCCAATGATCTTTATTGAGTAAAGAGGTGTGGGATGAAGGGGCTTGAGAATGCCATCCGTAATCTGAACAGCCTTGATACCCGTATGGTGCCACAGGCCAGCGCATGGGCGATAAACCGTGTGGCACAGAAAGCGGTCTCGGTTGCCACCCGGCAGGTTGCCGGGAATACCGTTGCGGGAGATAACCAGGTGAAAGGGATCCCCCTGAAACTGGTACGTCAGCGTGTCCGGGTGTTTAAAGCCAGTCCGTCAGGAAAAATGACGGCCAGGATCCGCGTTAACCGGGGCAATCTGCCCGCCATTAAGCTGGGGACAGCCCGGGTCAGACTGGCCCGGCGTGGTGGAAAACTGCAGTACCGTGGCAGTGTGCTGAAGGTGGGTAAATATCTTTTCCGGGATGCGTTTATTCAGCAACTGGCGAATGGTCGCTGGCATGTGATGCGGCGTATTGATGGCAAAAATCGTTACCCCATTGATGTGGTGAAAATCCCGCTGTCCGGACCGCTGACACAGGCATTTGAAGATGCCCGCGACCGCATCATTGCTGCGGAAATGCCGAAACAGCTGGGGTATGCACTGAAACAACAACTGAGGTTATGGCTGACCCGATGAACCGACATACACAAATCCGCCAGGTCGTACTGGCACGCCTTCGGGAACAGTGTGGAGACAGCGCCACGTTTTTTGACGGACTTCCGGCATTTGTTGATGCGCAGGAACTGCCTGCCGTGGCGGTGTGGCTGAGTGATGCTCAGTACACCGGAAAAATGACGGATGAAGATGACTGGCAGGCTGTTCTGCATATTGCTGTCTTCATCCGGGCACAGGCACCGGATTCAGAGCTGGATATGTGGATGGAGAGCACTATTTTCCCGGCCCTGAATGATGTACCGGCACTTTCCGGACTCATCGACACCCTGATCCCACTCGGTTTTAACTATCAACGTGATAATGAGATGGCCACCTGGGCGATGGCGGAAATCACGTACCAGATCACGTACACGAATTAAGGAGGTGGCAATGACCACACCAAATCCACTGGCAAAAACGAAAGGTGCGGGAACGACGTTCTGGATGTACACCGGCAAGGGCGATGCGTTTGCGAACCCTTTATCGGACACTGACTGGCTGCGTCTTGCGATGGTGAAGGATCTGCAACCTGGCGAAATGACCGCTGATGCAGAAGATGACACTTATCTCGATGATGAAGATGCAGACTGGAAAACGACAACCCAGGGGCAGAAATCCGTCGGTGATACTTCGGCGACGCTGGCCTGGCGTCCGGGTGACAGCGGGCAGAAAAAACTGGTTCAGTTGTTCGACTCCGGTGAAGTCTGCGCGTTTCGTATCAAATATCCCAACGGTACTGTTGATGTTTTCCGTGGCTGGCTGAGTTCACTGGGTAAAACCATTGCCTCAAAAGACGTGATGACCCGCACCGTGAAAATCAGCGGTGTGGGGCGTCCATATCTGGCAGAGGAGGGCACTGAAACTGTGGGCGTTACCGGGCTGACGGTGGCACCGGCATCCGCCAGTGTCAATGTGGGAGCAACCACCACGCTGACCTTTACAGTAAAACCTGACGGAGCCAGTGACAAAGCGATCAGTGTGCATTCGACAGATCCACAGACAGCCACTGTGACCCTGAACGGACTTGTGGCCACGGTGAAAGGCGTGAAGCAGGGCAGCGTCAGCATTGTGGGCATGACTTCTGACGGCGATTTTGTGGCAGTGGCTACGGTGGCTGTCAGCGCCGCAGGTTAACAGGATGATACTCATCATTTGCCCCGGTTATCCGGGGTTTTTTGCAGGTGGAGAATATGATGTTTCTGAAACAGGGCACGTTTAATTATGAAAAACAGTCCGTGGTGCTCAGTGAGCTGTCCGGGCTGCAGAGAATTGAATATCTGGCGTTTGTTCAGCAGCGAACGGCAAAGTTTGATGCCGGGGAGGGAGAACTGCCGGAGGCTGAACGACAGATTGCTTTTCTGCGGATGGGGATGGATATCAATGCCTGGCTGGTTTCCCGCTCACTGTGGAATGCGGAACAGTCTCAGGATGTTGAGACGCTTTACGCATCCGTTATTACAACATGGTCGTATGATGCCCTGGGTGCGGGGGCGGAGATGGTTCTGTCGCTGAGCGGTATGGGGGCCATTGATAATGCCGGGGATGATGAGCATGAGGCGCTGACGCCGGAAAAGTCCTGACGCGGGAAATGCAGTTTGTCATGCGGCTTGCCCGGGAGTTCCGGCGGGCAGACTGGCGGCGGATGCTGTCGGAAATGTCAGCCACTGAGCTTGGTGAGTGGGGCGATTATTTCCGGATGCAGAGCTTCAGTGATGTGTGGATGGATGCGCAGTTTGCCTCGCTGAAGGCATTGATCGTGAGAATGGTGTCCGGCAGCAGTGATGCTGCGGTGGCTGATTTCAGCCTTTTACCGGAAGAGAACGGGATACCGGAGCGAACGGACGAAGAACTGATGCATCTTGGGGAAGGTATTTCCGGAGGTGTGCGTTATGGACCAGATAGCCAACCTGGTCATTGATTTGGGGATTGATGCGGCAGAGTTTAAAAATGAAATTCCCCGTATCAAAAACCTTCTGAATGGTGCAGCCAGCGATGCAGAACGGTCTTCTGCCCGTATGCAGCGTTTTATGGAGCGTCAGACTCAGGCCGCCCGGCAGACAACGCAGGCGGCTTCTTCGGCTGCAACAGCCGCATCCGTCCATGCGCAGACGGTGGAGAAGAACGCACAGGCTCATGAACGCATGTCCCGCGAGGTGGAGAAAACCCGCCAGCGTATGGAGGCACTGAGCCAGAAAATGCGCGAGGAACAGGCGCAGGCCATGGCTCTGGCGGAGGCTCAGGATAAAGCGGCTGCCGCGTTTTATCGTCAGATTGACAGTGTGAAACAGGCCAGTGCGGGGTTGCAGGAATTACAGCGTATTCAGCAGCAGATCCGACAGGCCAGAAACAGTGGCGGGATTGGTCAGCAGGATTATCTGGCGCTGATTTCTGAGGTTACGGCGAAAACCCGTGTTCTTACGCAGGCTGAGGCAGAGGCTACCCGACAGAAAGTGGCGTTTATCCGTCAGCTTAAAGAGCAGGCAACCCGCCAGAATCTTTCTTCTTCTGAGTTGCTTCGTGCCAGGGCTGCCCAGCTGGGGGTAAGCAGTGCTGCAGAAGTGTATATCCGCAAAATGGAGCGGGCAGGAAAAGCCACGCATTCGCTGGGTCTGAAAAGTGCAGCGGCCCGCCAGGAGATAGGCGTTCTGATAGGTGAACTGGCCCGCGGCAATTTAGGGGCGCTGAGGGGAGCCGGGATAACGCTGGCTAACCGTGCCGGATGGATAGACACACTGATGTCACCGAAAGGCATGATGCTGGGCGGGGTTATTGGCGGTATTACCGCGGCCGTCTATGGTCTGGGTAAAGCCTGGTATGACGGTCAGAAGGAGGGGGAAGAATTTAACCGCCAGCTGTCGCTGACGGGGCATTATGCCGGAGTCACTGCCGGGCAGCTGTGGACGCTCAGTCGTGCTATTTCCGGGAATGGTATCACGCAACATGCTGCAGCCGGTGCGCTGGCTCAGGTGGTGGGGAGTGGTGCATTTCGTGGAAACGATATCGGTATGGTGGCGAGAGCTGCCGCACAGATGGAGCGATCGGTTGGCCAGTCGATCAGCGATACCATAAATCAGTTTAAGCGGCTGAAGGATGATCCTGTAAATGCCGCGAAGGCTCTGGACAATGAGCTGCATTTTCTTACTGCCACTCAGCTTGAGCAGATACGCGTCCTTGGAGAGCAGGGGCGCTCCAGTGATGCGGCACGGATAGCCATGTCTGCACTGGCAGAGGAAACCGGTCGGCGTACTGCGGATATTGATAATAACCTCAATGCGCTGGGTAGTACGCTGCAAACCTTGTCTGACTGGTGGAAGCAGTTCTGGGATGCGGCCATGAATATTGGTCGTGAAGATTCGCTGGATGCGCAGATTGCCACTTTGCAGGAGAAAGTGTCGCGGGCGAAAAGACTCCCCTGGACGGCATCATCTTCTCAGGTTGAATACGATCAGCAGCGTCTTAACGAGCTTCAGGAGAAAAAACGCCAGAAGGATTTGCAGGATGCAAAAGAGCAGGCAGAGCGGAATTATCAGGAGCAACAGAAACGCCGTAATGCTGAAAATGCTGCACTGAACCGGATGAATGAAACGGAAGCAGCACGACATCAGCGTGAAATTGCGCGTATTAATGCCATGCAGTACGCCGATCAGGCTGTCAGGGATGCGGCGATACAACGTGAAAATGAACGTTACGAGAAAGCCCTGGCATCCGGTAAGAAAAAAACACGCGAAACCCGTAATGATGAGGCCACCCGGTTATTGCTGCAGTACAGCCAGCAACAGGCACAGGTGGAAGGGCAGATTGCTGCTGCCAGACAGTCAGCAGGCATTACCACTGACAGGATAACAGAAGCGCATAAACAGCTTCTGGCTCTGCAGCAGCGCATCAGCGACCTGGACGGGAAAAAACTGACGGCAGATGAAAAGAGTGTGCTGGCCCGTAAAGATGAACTGATTCAGGCACTGACGCTGCTGGATGTAAAACAGCAGGAGCTTCAGAAACAGACGGCACTCAACGATCTGAAGAAAAAAACAATTCAGCTGACCAGTCAACTGGCTGAAGAAGAGCGCGCTCAGCGTCAGCAACATGACCTGGATATCGCCACGGTGGGTATGGGTGATCAGCAGCGGCAGCGATATCAGGTACAACTGAGCCTTCGCCAGAAATACCAGCAACAGCTGGAGCAGTTGAGGCGGGATAGTGAGCAGAAAGGTACATATAACACGGATGACTACAGAAAGGCCGAGCAGGCGCTGACGGAGAGCCTGAACAGGCAACTGAATGAGAATCGCCGTTACTGGCAACAGCTTGAAGTTGTGCAGGGGAACTGGAAAAACGGAGTCCTGCGTGCATTTCAGGATTTTACCGTGGATGCAGATAATACGGCAGGAACAGCAGAACAGGTGTTCTCGTCAGCCTTCAGCAACATGGGAAATGGCCTGGCAACTTTTGTCACTACCGGCAAACTCAATTTCAAATCCTTCACCTCTTCTGTGCTGTCAGATATGGCGAAAATCCTGGCGCAGGCAACCATGATGAAATCGATAAAAGGGATTGGCAGTGTACTGGGATTTGATCTCAGCAGCCTTTCCCTGAATGCCAATGGGGGGATTTATCAGTCTGCTGATTTGAGTCGTCACAGTGGCACGGTGGTTAACCGTCCGACGTTTTTTGCTTTTGCAAAAGGCGCGGGTGTGATGGGGGAAGCGGGACCTGAAGCCATTCTGCCTCTGCGTCGTGGTGCTGACGGAAAGCTGGGGGTTGTGGCGGATATTGGTGGTTCAGGTATGGCGATGTTTGCCCCGCAGTACAACATCGAGATCAATAACGATGGCACGAACGGGCAGATAGGTCCGGCTGCCCTGAAGGTGGTTTATGACCTTGGGAAAAAAGCGGCAGCGGACTTTATGCAACAGCAGGCCCGTGATGGTGGTCGGTTAAGTGGAGCATATCGGTAATGGAGACGTTTCACTGGAAAGTGCGCCCGGATATGAATGTGGTATCAGAGCCGAAAGTGGTGACAGTGAAGCTGGGCGATGGTTATGAACAGCGTCGTGCGGCGGGACTGAATAACCAGTTGTCGACTTACAGCGTGACGATACGTGTTCGTAAATGTGAACACCCATCTTTAAAAGCCTTTCTGGAACGGCACGGTGGCGTCCGCGCATTTCAGTGGACGCCACCTTATGACTGGAAACCGATTAGGGTGGTTTGTCGTAAATGGTCGGCAAGCGTGGGGGCGCTGTGGGTAACCATAACGGCAGATTTTGAACAGGTCGTGGCATAGGAGGCTCTGATGCAGGATATTCCACAGGAAACACATCATGAGACGACACGCCTCACTCAGTCAGCCCAGGTGGTGCTCTGGGAAATCGATCTGACAGAGGTCGGTGGTGAACGTTATTTTTTCTGTAATGAGCAGAACGAAAAAGGTGAGCCGGTTACCTGGCAGGGGCGGCAGTATCAGGCATACCCCATTCAGGGGACGGGATTTGAACTGAATGGCAAGGGCAGTGCTGCCCGTCCGACACTGACGGTTTCTAACCTGCACGGCATGGTCACCGGGATGGCGGAAGACCTGCAGAGTCTGGTCGGCGGAACGGTGGTCCGGCGTAAGGTTTACGCCCGTTTTCTGGATGCGGTGAACTTCGTCAACGGAAACAGCGACGCCGATCCGG
>OCLZ01000243.1_pt1 | contig 14788 bp, 14 predicted proteins | sample 1496091 | NCBI WGS metagenome assembly OCLZ01 (sample SAMN01760948, study PRJEB22395) | human gut metagenome | reverse complement strand
AACGATTGGCTATGACATGAATGCTAATCGCGTAAAGGAGTTAATGGCAGGTCATGATGCGACTGTAGAGGTTTCTGATGAATTATTGCAAAGTGCAATCCATGAACATGGCTTCAAATGTACTTCTGATATTGAAGAGATAAAAAAGTGTAATTTTTATATTGTAGCAGTTCCAACTCCCGTAGATGTCAATAATCGCCCAGATTTGGCACCGTTATGGGGAGCCAGTGAAACAGTAGGAAAAGTGATTTCTAAAGGAGATATCGTAGTCTATGAATCCACTGTTTATCCAGGCGTTACCGAAGAAGAATGTATTCCAATAGTAGAGAGTATTTCAGGATTAAAATTTAATATAGATTTCTTTGCGGGTTATTCACCCGAACGTATCAATCCTGGTGATAAAGAACATACTGTAGAGAAAATAAAGAAAGTAACTTCAGGTTCTACTTCTGAAATTGCGGATATTGTTGATTTTGTTTATAATTCCGTTTTGATAAATGGTACTCATAAAGCCCCCTCTATAAAAGTTGCCGAAGCTTCAAAGATTATAGAAAATTCACAACGTGATGTGAATATTGCATTTATGAATGAACTTGCAAAAATATTCAATGCTATGGGAATTGACACGAATGACGTGATAGAGGCTGCTTCTTCCAAATGGAATTTTATTAAGTTGAAACCGGGTTTGGTAGGTGGTCATTGTATCAGTGTAGATCCCTACTATTTAATACAAAAGGCGCAAGTATATGGCGTACTTCCGCGAATAATGTCTGCTGCTCGTCGCTTGAATGACGGTATGGGTGATTATGTGGCTAATCAAGTGATAAAATTGATGAATAAGAAAGGGATTCTTATTAAAGACAGCCGCATTCTCATTCTCGGTTTTACTTTCAAAGAAAATTGTCCTGATTTTCGTAATACGAAAATAGTAGATATTTATTCTACTCTTCATGAATATACGGATAATATTACTGTGTATGACTCTTGGGCTGATTCTAATAAAATACAAAAGAACTATGGCATTACTATTCAATCTGACGGTATAGATAGACTTCAAGGTCAATTCGATGCAGTCATTCTTGGCGTCTCTCATCAAGAGTTTTTGTCTATTAATATTCGTCGATTGCTGCGCAGCACCAATGGTGTAGTTTATGATGTAAAGAGTATTTTGGATAGGGAAATAGTAGATGGAAGATTATAATATTCCTATGGATAAGTACACATATTCAATAATAATTCCGCATAAAAATTCTCCAGAATTATTACAAAGGTGTTTGGGTTTTATTCCTCGCCGTGAAGATATTCAAATTATTATTGTTGATGATGACAGTGATCCTTTCAAAGTTGATTTTTCTAAATTCCCTGGACTAAAAGAAACTTGTATAGAGATTTATTTTACGAAAGAAGGTAAAGGTGCTGGTTATGCTCGAAATATAGGTTTGAAGCATGCCAAAGGTAAATGGCTTATATTTGTTGATGCTGATGATTTCTTTGCATCGGACTTTTTGAAAAAAGTAGATTGTTTTGCAGAGCAAGAGTGTGATATTGTTTATTTTAGATTGGCGGATGAAGTCTATTTGTCCTCCATTCAAGTTGATTGGCGTGATATCATTGATACAAGGCGGGCTAATGATTATAATGCTCTGTTGAAAAAGGATAAAAAATATCTTATGCTGATGCATAATGTACCGGTTGGGAAAATGATAAGGCGCTGTCGCGTAGAAGAATATAGAATTCTCTTTGATGAGATTCCTTGCTCGAATGATGTAATGTTTTTCACAAAATTAGCATTTTGTGTAGAGCAGGTTTGCATATCTGATGAGTGTTTGTATTGTATATCAAAACCTACAAGTAATAATTTAACATCCAGGAAGGACTTTCAGAGTGGTAAATATCGCTTGCAGGTATTGTTGGCAAGAAATAAATATCTTCAAGAACAAGGTTTTGGTAATATGCTTACGCCGCCCTTGATTATTATTTGGCAATTTCGTCAATTAGGAATTGCTTCAATACTATCTTATTGCTGGATAGTGGTAAAGTCAACGACCCCACTGTTTACGGGTCTATCAAAATTCTTGCGGGCCCCATTGGCTTATTTGAGAAATAATAGATAATTTTATGAGAATCGTAATTATCGGATCAAGGGGCTTTGACTCTTTGGAATACAATTTGAATGAGGCATTCAACTATAATGGTTATGAGTGTGAAATTTTTGATATTTATGATTATTGGTATTATAATAAATCTCGACTGAAAACAATTACCAGAAATTTAGATGTTCTTTGTCGTAGATATTCCGATAAGTATGATAATAGTGTCTTTGAACGATTGGGCAAAAGGATATTGGACCATAAGCCGGATTTGGTTATAGGTGTTTATCGCTTTATCCATCCATTACTGGTTAGAAGAATTAAAGAGGCCAAAATAAAGATAGTACATATTAACCCCGATGCACTTACGACATTTGAACTTCAGCAATTGTTTGTTGAACCATATGATGTGTATTTTACTAAAGATACTTATATATTGCAATTTATGCGGGATAATTTGAAATTGAATGTAAAATGGTACAATGAAGCTTTTAATACTCGAATACACACTAAACCAGTTGAGAATAAAGAAATTTTAGAAGGCAAGTATAATATTGATGTTCTCGCTTTTGGTAATCTTTATCCATATCGCAATAGAATGCTGTATTATCTTAATGCACATGATATTTCGGTTACTATTTATGGCTCAAAATGTCGTTTCTTCCTTTCTGAATTGGATGATGCTTTCCAACATAAATATATTGTAGGGAAAGAAAAATCTGAAATATTATACGGATCAAAGATTGTCTTTAATAATCTTCACTACGCAGAAATTGAGTCGGTCAACAATAAATTTTTTGAAATTAATGGTTCTGGTGCTTTTCAGCTTTGTGATTATCGCCCAATATTAAAGGATTTACTGCCCATTGATCCAGAACTTGTTTCATATAAAAACATAGATGATGCTATAGATAAGATAAGGTATTATTTAAAAAATCCACAAGAAAGATATGAAATCTGCAATGCGATTTATACTCATTTTCAAAGTAGATACAATTATGATGTATTGATAAATTATATACTTGACAATATTTGAGTTATGTTGTTTTATGTAGCAGTTTATATTTTCATTTTTGTCATAGCATTTGTAAACACTATAAATAAGAATAGAAAATCTCTTGTTTTTTTCTTGTTGGTCTTTTTACTAATTTGTCATGATGGGCTAAGGTGGGAAACAGGAACGGACTGGGATAATTATTTTAATGCGTTTAATCGTTGTCTTACTCATTCGTTAGAAAATTTCGAAGTAGGATATGTAAATATGATGAAATTAGTTAGAGTATTTACTGATGAATATACTATTTTTCTGTTATTTCATGCTTTTTTTGTTTATACTCTAATAGCTTATATTATCTGGAAATATTCTCCTATTCCTACTTTAAGTTTGTTGTTTCTTTATGCATTTATGCTTCCTCTATTAGGAATGAGTAGGCAATACTTGTCTTTGGCTATATGTATTTATTCTGTATACTTCATTTTCCAACGGAAATTTATTCCTTTTTTGTTATGCATAATTATATCCTTTTTGTTTCATAAATCTTCTTTGCTGTTTGTTTTTGCATATTTTCTTAATAGAGAATACTCTATAAGAACTTACCAAATATGGATTTTTGTTGCTATTATCATGTCTTTTTCAGGTATTGTACAATTGATACCAACAGACTTACTCTTATTGGCTTTTCCCAAAGAATATAGTTCTTATATAAATACAGTTGATATTTCATTAGCTAATAAAATATTAGGGATAATAAGGAAACTGCTTTGGGTTATATTGGCTCTTTATTTATTGAAGGAAAAGTCAAAACCACAGGGCTTTTCTTTGTTTTTCAATTTATATTTTGTTGCAATCATAGGGTATTTGTTGCTAAACGGCAGTTTGCTGCAAATTATTGTAGCACGTGGATTGATTTATTATTCTGTTTTTGAAATATTTGTACTAACATACATTGTCGCGTTTATTTCTAAACAAGCCAACCAAAAAGTATATCTGCTACTAATAGGCATTTATTATATAGTGTTACTATATAAGAATATCGCTTTTTATACAATTGGCAATTACAATTGTTTCATCCCTTATAAATCTTGTTTTTAATGGCATACACTAGGATTATTCAACTTCATAGAGCTATAGGTGTAAACTATAGTATTGAACATGTTTTTGAGATTCTGAATGAAAAACTAATCAAAAGTTGGCAGATAAAGAAAGTTATATTGCCTTTTGCGTATGTTAGACCTGTTGGGCTTATAAAAAATATATTGTATGCTCGTCGTATGTGCAAAGGATTTGTGCACATTGTAGGGGAGGTACACTATATAGCTATATTTCTTCCTATAAAAACAATGATTACTATCCATGACTTAAGCTTTATCGATTTTAATCATGGGTTTAAGCGCTTTTTCTTTTATTGGCTTTGGTATTATTTTCCTTTGCGAAAGGCAGCATATGTAACATGCATATCTCAAGATGTAAAAACAAGACTGGTCAGCAAATTCCCTTTTCTGAAGGATAAGATATCTGTTATTTATGACCCTCTGGATACTTCTTTTTCGTTTAAGAAAAAAGAATTTAATGAGATTCGTCCTATAATATTGCATATTGGAACTTCTCCCAATAAGAATCTGGATCGGGTCATTGAGGCATTGAGAGGCATTGATTGTGATTTGCATATTATCGGACGTAAATCAGAGAAATATGAAAAGCTTTTAAAAGATGGAGGATTCTGTTACACTTATCGCTCCAATTTGAGTAGTGAGGATATTTTACTTGAATATGAACAAGCGGATATTGTATCTTTCCCTTCTTTGTATGAAGGCTTTGGAATGCCTATCATAGAGGGGCAAGCTGTTGGTAGGGTTGTTTTGACATCAAATATTAATCCTATGAAAGAAATTGCAGGTAGTGCTGCTCTCTTAGTTAACCCATATTCTGTATCTGATATTCGTAATGGCTTTCTTTCTCTTATCAATGATGAAAAAATGCGTACTGATTTGATTGCAGAAGGACTGAAGAATGTCATCAAATTCGACGCTGGAGTTATAGCGGAAAAATATTCAGAGCTTTATAAAAAAATTCAGCAGTAATGAGGATTTTGATGATAACAAATGCACTCTCTGAAGGGGGAGTAGAGTCTTTATTGTTAGACTTGTGTCGCAGTCTGATTACTTCTTATCATTATAAAGTATCAATCTTAGTCTTAAATAAAAATGCAGTTTGTTTAAAGCAACAATTTGAAAATTTTGGTATTGATGTTATTGTTGGGAAATATAGCAATGTTTACAATCCTTTAAACATATTTCTTATCAAAAAACACATTCTCAATTTTCAGATCGTTCATGTTCATTTGTTTCCAGGCCAGCTATTTGCAGTTTTAGCCCATGCCCTATGTGCAAATTCTAAACGCATCTCTCTTATAACAACAGAGCATAGTACCTATAATAATAGAAGAAAAATCCATTTGTTTAGATTCTTTGATTGTTTCGTCTATTCTAAATACAAAAAAGTGATTTGTATTAGTTCGCAGACTGAAATTAATTTGAAGAGATGGCTGAGAAAAGTGCCAGTTGAAGTTTTGACTATTAACAATGGAATAGATATAGATAGGTTCAGAAAAGCATCAAATAAATTATGTCAATATATGCAGATTGACAATGCGGTCCAATACCTTATAATGGTTGGACGCTTTGAATATCCTAAAGATCAGCTCACAGTGATTGAAACTATGACTTATTTACCTGATAATATGCATTTGATACTTGTAGGCTCAGGCGCTACTATTCAGAAATGTAGAGATTATGTGGCTGAGAATGGATTGTCCGGAAGAGTGTATTTCCTAGGTAATTGTAAAGATGTACCTTCGCTTTTGAAAGGTTGTAAGCTGGGGCTTCTTTCAACATATTGGGATGGTTTTGGGCTGGTTGCTGTTGAATATATGGCTGCAGGGATTCCTGTAATAGCCTCGGATGTAGATGGTTTGAGGGATGTTGTAGGAAGGAAAGATTTTCTGTTTAAAGTTGGAAATGCCGAAGAATTGCGGGATAAAATACTTTGGTTGTTAAATGATTCCAATGTTTATCAACAAGCAGTCAGTTATAGTGTAACAAACGCTCAAAAATATACGATACAAAAGATGGTTGCTGGATATGTAGATGTCTATCAGAATATCTTAAAGTAATACATAAATGAACTCTCTCGTATCTATAATTACTCCATGTTATAATTCTTCAGCCTTCATTTCCCAAACAATAGGCTCTGTTATATCTCAGACTTACTCTAATTGGGAAATGATAATAGTAGATGATTGTTCTACCGACAATTCAGCAGAAATAATACAATCATATTGTGAGATAGATGCTCGTGTCAAATATTTTAAAACAGAAATTGCATCTGGTTCACCTACCGAGCCAAGGAATATTGGCATTTCAAAGGCTAAAGGGCGCTTTATCGCATTTTTAGATAGCGATGATCTTTGGTTACCAGAAAAATTGGAGACACAATTACCTTTATTCGAATATGACAATGTGGTGATTGTATACTCTTATTATAAAAAGATTTCAGAAGATGGGAAGAATGTAAGTAGTGTAATAAAATCCAGCAGTTTTCATTCATATAAAACTCTTTTATATGGTAATGAGATTGGTTGTTTAACAGCTGTTGTTGATACATCAAAAGTAGGTAAATGCTTTTTTCGGCATATTGGGCATGAAGATTACGCGCTCTGGTTATCTATCTTGAAGAAGGGAATGATTGCTAAAAATACTGAAACAGTATTAGCTTATTATAGAGTAAGACAGTCTTCTGTTTCATCAAATAAGATTAAGGCAATATCATGGATATGGCATATATATTACAGAGAGGAAAATTTGCCGTTGTTAGCATCTTTGTTCTATCTATGCTCAGATTTAGCAAAATCACTTATGAAATCACTGTGTTGATATTTGTAATTGTATAAATCTGTTGTGCCTTAAATAAATATATAATTGATTATTATTGGTAAACAATAGATGCAAATAGATATATCATAAAGATTTATGAGATTATTATTTACGGGTGCTTCGGGCTTTTTGGGCAATAGCATATGTCCTTTTTTAGAAAAGAATTATGAAGTGACAACCGTTGGCTTGCTGGAGCAGGATGATTATACAATAAATATAGCTAAAGAGATTCCTTTGTTGCGGGGGCGGTATGATGTCGTGTTTCATGCTGCCGGCAAGGCCCACTCTATACCGAAGACTGAGGCGGATAAACAGCTGTTTTTTGATGTAAACTTACAAGGTACAAAAAACCTTTGTGCTGCATTGGAAAAGGTAAATATACCAAGGGCTTTTATATTTGTCTCTACTGTAGCTGTTTATGGGTGTGATTATGGTGAGAATATTACTGAAGAACATCCTTTGCATGGAAATACCCCTTATGCCATGAGCAAACTTTTGGCAGAAGAATATCTTCAGAAATGGTGCTATGAGCACAATGTCGTTTTAGGAATAATTCGTCCTTCGTTAATTGCAGGGCCTAACCCTCCGGGGAATTTAGGGGCTATGATTAGTGGCATTCGCAAGGGAAGATATTTCAGTGTAGCAGGGGGGCAAGCCCGAAAGAGTGTATTGATGGTGCAGGATATTGCAAAGTTGATTCCGCTATTAGTTGAAAAGGGGGGGATTTATAATGTCTGTGATAGTTATCAACCAACTTTCAGGGAGCTTGAAAAGGTTATTTGTAATCAGTTGGACAAGGCTTTACCATTGTCGATTCCATATTGGATTGCAAAAAGTATGGCCTTGATTGGTGATTGTTTGGGTAAAAATGCTCCGATCAATTCCTTGAAATTAAGGAAAATCACGAAATCGTTGACCTTTAGTAACGAGAAAGCAATGCGTGAGTTGGGATGGAAACCTACAAATGTATTGGAAAGCTTCAAGATAGAATGAGTATCTATTTCTGGATAATAGTAGCTGTAATCGGTATTACCTCTTTCTTGTTTACCTGCATTCAGCTTTGGTTTTATTGGATAAACAAAAACGAATAATGTATTATTTGATAATCTTGATTCTGCTTTTCCTGGCAGAACTTTTTTATTTTAAGATAGCCGATAAGTGCAATATCATTGACAAGCCCAATGAACGCAGTTCTCATACGCGGATTACGCTTCGGGGTGGGGGAATCATCTTTTACTTTGGTGCTTTGGCTTATTTCCTAACGAGTGGTTTTGAATATCTTTGGTTTATGATGGCATTGACGCTGGTGACGTTCATCAGCTTTGTAGATGATATTCACTCCACTTCTCGGAGACTGCGGTTGTTGTTCCATTTCTCGGCAATGGCATTGATGTTTTATCAGTGGGGCTTATTCTCTTTGGCCTGGTGGTGGATATTCATTGCATTGATAGTTTGTACGGGTATCATCAATGCTTATAATTTTATGGATGGAATAAACGGTATTACGGGCGGCTATTCATTGGTGATTCTTGCGGCATTGGCTTATGTCAATAAAGTGGTCGTGAGTTTTGTAGAAGCGGATTTTATCTATACCGTTATTTGCTCCGTCCTTGTATTCTGCTTCTTCAATTTCCGCAAGAAGGCGAAGTGCTTTGCCGGTGATGTCGGTTCCGTGAGTATTGCTTTTATCCTTCTTTTCCTAATAGGCAGGCTAATCATTCAGACTGGTGATTTCAGCTGGATAGTTTTGTTGTCCGTTTATGGTGTGGATAGCGTTCTCACGATTATTCATCGCCTGATGCTTCATGAAAATATCGGTTTGCCGCATCGCAAGCATTTATATCAGATTATAGCGAATGAGTTGAAGATTCCGCATGTGGTGGTATCTTCGGCTTATATGGCAGTACAAGCTATAATCATAGTAGGATATATCGGATGTTCAGATTGTGGATATTGGTATCTCTTAGGCACTATTCTATTGCTCAGCCTTATTTATATTTGGTTTATGAAGAAATATTTTGGATTACATCAATGTTAAAAGTGCAACTTTTTTAGTTTGTATATAATCGATATATTGTGGATGAAATGAAAAAGAGTATATTGCAGTGTCTGTATAAAATCGGTGCTTTATAATTTATTCATCGCTTCCCGCCTTCTTTTTGGAATATAAATATTACCTTTGTCATACACCAATTGGTCTTTAGTGTATGGAACAGATGCGTAAATTGCCGATAGGCATACAGACTTTTAAGAAACTTCGTGAAGAGAATTTTCTTTATGTAGATAAAACAGCTATGGTTTATCAAATAGCTTCTACTTCTACTCCTTATTTTCTGAGTCGTCCGCGTCGGTTTGGCAAAAGTTTACTTATCTCTACTTTTGAGGCTTACTTTCAAGGTCGTAAAGACCTTTTTCAAGGACTTGCCATCGAACAGTTGGAAAAGAAATGGGAGCAGTATCCTGTTCTGCATCTTGACTTGAATGCCGAAAAATACGATTGTGCGGATAGTTTGAAGTTGATACTTATTCGTTATTTGAATATGTGGGAAGCGGAGTGGGGGAAGAATGAGCAAGACACAACTCTCTCCGATCGTTTCACGAGTATCATTCGTCGTGCTTACGAAGTGACAGGCAAGCAAGTGGTTGTTCTGGTTGATGAATACGATAAACCTCTGCTGCAAGCTATTCTTGATGAAGCTCTTTTGGAAGAGTATCGCCGCATCTTGAAATCTTTCTATGACGTGCTGAAGAGTTCGGATCGCTACTTACGTTTTGTTTTTCTGACCGGTGTTACCAAATTTGCGCAAGTGAGTGTTTTCAGTGACTTGAATCAATTGAACGATATCAGTATGAAGCCGCCTTACGCAGAGATTTGCGGTATTACGAAGGAAGAGCTGCTGCAAGTTTTGTGCCGGAGATAAGAATTTTGGGAGAGGTGAATCAGTTGACATTTGATGAAACGGTGGATCGCTTGACTGCCATGTATGATGGGTATCATTTTACTGAAAGGTCGGTCGGGTTGTTCAATCCCTTCAGTCTGCTGAATGTGTTTGATGGCAGGAAGTTTGGTAATTATTGGTTTCAGACCGGTACTCCCACTTATTTGGTGGATTTGCTGAAACAAAGTGATTATGACTTGCGCTATCTGATAGATGGCGTGGAAGTGGCAGCCTCTGCTTTTGCTGAATATAGGGCTGAAAAGAAGAATCCGCTTCCAATGATTTATCAAAGCGGGTATCTTACTATTAAAGATTACGATAGGGAGGTGGATTTATACACGCTTCGTTTTCCCAATGATGAAGTTCGTTATGGTTTCCTGAATTTCCTGGTACCTTATTATACTGAGGTTTCCAATGACGAAACCGGTTTTTATATAGTAAAGTTTATGCGTGAACTTCGTGCCGGGCAGGTAGAAGATTTCATGAATCGGCTGAGAGTGTTCTTTGCAGGAATACCTTATGAATTGAGTGATGATGCCGAACGTCATTATCAAGCCATCTTTTATGTGGTGTTTACTTTGCTCGGACAGTTTATTCAGAGTGAGGTTCATAGTTCTCATGGCAGGGCCGATGCGGTAGTGAAGACAAATACTCATATATACATTTTCGAGTTTAAGTTAAACGGTAGTGCTGAAGCTGCTTTGAAGCAGATTAATGATAAAGATTATCTGGCCCCTTATCTATTGGACGGACGGAAATTGGTGAAAATAGGTGCCGATTTTAATAAGGAGACGCGGAACATTGGGAAATATCTGATAGAGGCATAGTAGAATTTATTTCCTTAATGATAGTATAGCCGGAATTGCTCAACGAAAAAGAGTAATTCCGGCTGTTTTTTTATTTATTTTTCCGGGTGAAATGAAAAAAAGTTTTTTTATTTGTTTATTCTCATAAACTATCATATATTAGCTCAAGTCGATGCTAAATATTTCCGTCCTTGTGAGGTTGAGCAGTTGTTGGGAGATCCGACGAAAGCCAGGACATTACTGGGCTGGAGTCCTACGAAGACAAGCTTTCCGGAATTAGTGAAGATAATGGTGGAGCATGATATGCGGTTTGTGACGAAATTGTATCTGAAAGCACAAATTGCTGAATGATTATTAGGATATCTAAATATTGCCAAGTATCTTTGTAGAAAAGATAGAAAAAATGGGTAAATCTAAAGCATATAAAGAGCAAAAACCAGCGCAACAGAATGCAAGTGAACCTATTGTTGCTTATACAAGTAGTAAGATAGATTCTGATTTGGTCATAGGAGAACGTGATAATATGGAAAGTGCTATTTCAGGTGAAGAGCTGTTGAATAGACTTCGTCCTCGTATAAAGGCTCTGTTCATATTAAATCTATTGAGTCCGGCTTGATTTAAAAAGGTGTCGAATTCGACACCTTTAAAATCTGGATTATTTAAGATTTCCCAAGTACCTAAAAACTCAATTGTGTTTTTATTCCTCATCCAATTTCGTATGTGATCTTCTTCTTCTTTATCTTTTATGATATCTGTTAAACAAAAGTAGTCGTCTTTATTGCTTTCTATCGAAATCGAAATATCCAGGTTGTTTACTTTTATTTTTTTATAGGGCTCATTTGTCTTTTTTATTTTTTACAAAGATAAATCTTTTTAATTTGATAATTTACTTTTAAGACATGTATTTATTGATAATTGTAATCTTATTGTTTTTAGCAGAACTTTTTTATTTCAGGATAGCAGATAGGTGCAATATCATCGACAAACCCAATGAGCGAAGTTCTCATACGAAAGTCACTTTAAGGGGTGGGAGATAGTCATTGCCTTGATAGTCTGTACGGGCATCATCAATGCCTACAACTTTATGGATGGCATTAATGGCATAACCGGCGGTTATTCTCTGGTTATTCTTACTGCATTGGCTTTATCCTTCTTTTCCTGATAGGCAGGCTCATCATTCAGACTGGTGACTTCAGTTGGACAGTCCTTTTGTCCGTTTATGGGGTAGACAGTGTGCTAACTATCATTCACCGTCTGATGCTTCATGAGAATATCGGGTTGCCGCATCGCAAGCATCTGTGTCAAATTATGGCGAATGAGCTGAAAGTACCTCATGTAGTGGTTTCTTCTATTTATATGGCAGTACAAGCAATTATAATCATAGGATATATTATGTGTTTGGGTGATGGCTACTGGTATCTGCTATGTACCATCCTCTTATTGAGCCTTATTTATCTCTGTTTCATGAAAAGGTATTTTGGATTGCATCAATCAATTTGAAATAAACTTTTCTTTTTTTGACGATTGGAGGAATTAATATTATCTTTGTCTTTGAAAGGAGAAAGTAATATGGATACTTCTATTAATTTGTCAGATAATTATTTGGATAAATTATTGTCACTAAGTGATGAAATGAAACTGCGCATTATAAATAAACTGTCGGAAAGTTTATTAAATAATAGCAATAGGCGGCACGTACATGTTGGAAAAGTGAAGATTGAGAAAAATGATTTTGTGTTGCCCAAGGATATTCAGGAGCTAATAGGTATAGCTTCGGGGATAGAAGATGCAGAAGATGAACGTCTTAATTATCTATTGAACAAATGATAAAAGCTTTTATTGATACAAATGTCTTAATAGACTTGTTATTGGAAAGAGACGGATGTCAAGATGCTGCCACTATTCTGTTGTGTCAAAAAGAGCAGAAATGTTCTTTGTTTTTGTCATCATTGACTATGGCAAATATTGCATATATTCTTAGAAAGAAATTTAAGGGAATAGCACTATATAATGCTTTAAATAAACTGAAGACATTCTTTTCTGTTGTTAGTTTGACAGCTGATAATGTTGAATCGGCTCTAATGTTACAAGCTACTGACTTTGAAGATGCATTGCAATATTTTTCTGCAGCCAATATACAAGCTGATGTTATTGTGACAAGGAATGAAAAGGATTTTTATTTTTCACAAATAAGTATTATGTCTCCTAAATCTTTTCTTGAAAGCATATCTTGATTAAGTTGGCTTACTTGAACTGATAACTTGTAAATCAATACTTTATAAACTAATCTCAGAAAACAGCTTCAGCGAGGCTGTTTTCATTGTTTACAGGCAAATATATCCTCACCTTTGCATTGTTGATCAACAAAACGAGATTAAAAAACCATGTTGAATTAAAAATGTAAAAAGGAGAAAGAAAGTATGCCTTTATTTTATTATGCAAGACAGTCGTCTCTGGCGACAAAAGAGGGTGCCAAACTTTGGCATCTGAGTTTGAAGAAAGTGGGAAGGGCCGTGGATGCGCAACAGCTGGCTGAGGTGATTGCCGAGAAATCTTCCCTGACTCCGGGTGACGTACATAATGTAATCCGTAACCTGATGACGGTAATGAGGAGCCAGTTGCTGAACAGCCGTACGGTGCGTCTGGATGGCCTGGGCACATTCACCATGAAGGCCCGTACACGAGGTAAGGGAGTGGCCCAATCTGAAGATGTGAATCCCAATCAGGTGACTGCTTTGCGCTGCCAGTTTACTCCGGAATATACGCGACCGGCGGCTATCGGTACTACGCGTGCCCTGATTCAAGGTGTGGAGTTTGAGAAATGGACGGGAGTGGTTACGGACGGTAAGGATGATGCCGGTGATGGTGGTAATTCCGGTGGCGGTTCCGACGGTGATCAGGGAGAGAACCCATTAGGATAAGATGGATTTACTAATTTTGAAAGATTAAGACTATGAAAAAGAACGTTTGGGACAAGATTTTGAAGGTAGTGATAGCTGTTGCTTCCGCCATATTGGGAGCTTTAGGCGCCAATGCAATGAATATATAAATTGTAGATTTATATAGAATATTAGGAGAAAGGCGGTGAAGGGAAAGCACTTCATCGCCTTTTTGTTATTTTCTTCATTTATAATTCCCTGCCAACCAAAAAATCTTATTACCTTTGCAGGTCACTTTTGGAAACAATAAAAATATAATGATATGAATATCTCTTATAATTGGTTGAAAGAGTATGTCGATTTCGATTTGACACCGGATGAAGTTGCTGCGGCACTGACCTCCATCGGACTGGAAACGGGAAGTGTGGAAGAGGTGCAAACCATTAAAGGCGGACTGGAAGGACTGGTCATCGGCGAAGTGCTGACATGCGAAGCTCATCCTAACTCGGACCATATGCACGTCACTACGGTGAACCTGGGACAAGGTGAACCCGTGCAGATTGTATGCGGCGCTCCGAATGTAGCTGCCGGACAGAAAGTGGTAGTAGCCACGTTGGGTACAAAACTGTATGACGGTGACGAATGCTTTACCATCAAGAAATCAAAACTTCGTGGCGTGGAATCTGTCGGCATGATTTGTGCTGAAGATGAAATAGGTATCGGTACGGACCACGCGGGTATCATCGTACTGCCGGAGACAGCTGTTCCGGGTACGCTTGCCAAGGACTACTATAACATCAAGAGCGATTACGTGCTGGAAGTGGACATCACTCCCAACCGTGCCGATGCGTGCTCACATTATGGGGTGGCACGCGACTTGTATGCCTACTTGATACAGAACGGTAAGCCGGCTACTTTAAAGAAACCTTCGGTAGAGGCTTTTGCGGTAGAAAATCACGACTTGGATATTAAAGTAACTGTAGAGAACAGCGAGGCATGTCCCCGATATGCCGGCGTTACGGTGAAAGGGGTTACAGTGAAAGAAAGCCCCGAATGGTTGCAGAACAAGTTGCGTATTATCGGCCTGCGTCCTATCAATAATGTGGTGGATAATACAGATCGGAAGAGCACACGTCTGAACT
>OCLZ01000240.1_pt1 | contig 14853 bp, 20 predicted proteins | sample 1496091 | NCBI WGS metagenome assembly OCLZ01 (sample SAMN01760948, study PRJEB22395) | human gut metagenome | reverse complement strand
GTCCTGGCTGGTTCTGCTGATTATTGCTTGCTGGGGTGGACTTGTCCGCTACCTGATAGATGTGAAGCAGAGCAAGGCAACATGGAGCTTGATCAATGCTCTTGCCCAAATGGTGGTTTCAGGGTTTACCGGCGTTATTGCTGGCCTGGTGAGCATTGAAAGCGGACTGAGCATTTACATGATACTGGCCACTTCCGGAATTAGCGGGGCAATGGGTTCTGTTGCTTTGACCTATTTCTGGGAACGCATTACCGGAGTTAAGGCGCCATGACAGCAGATCAGATTATCGAGGGGATCCTCGGCAAGGAGGGTGGTTATGTCGATCATCCGTCGGATAAAGGCGGGCCGACCCGCTGGGGCATCACGCAGACCACCGCCCGTGCACATGGCTACACCGGTGATATGCGGAACCTGCCCAGGGAAACAGCAAAGCAAATCCTGCTGAGCGATTACTGGACCGGCCCCCGGTTTGACCAGGTGGCAGCTCTATCTACGTTACTGGCAGATGAGCTTTGCGACACTGGCATGAACATGGGGCCATCTGTAGCCAGTAAGTTTTTCCAGCGCTGGCTGACCGCAATGAATATGCGCGGAAAGCTGTATCCCGATCTGATTCCGGATGGCGCCATTGGTCCCCGAACCATCACCGCGCTTAAGGGATACCTTTCCGCCCGCGGGAAAGAGGGTGAACAGGTTCTGTTGCGTGCGCTGAACTGCAGCCAGGGTGCCAGATACCTCGAACTGGCGGAGGGCCGCGAAGCCAACGAGGATTTTCTCTACGGCTGGGTTAAGGAGCGTGTCCTGTGAAGATGATCATTTTCGCTTTGCTTGTGCTGGTGGCTGTGCTCGTTCTGTTACTTCTGCGCAAATATACCCGGCTGGAGTTCGTAGGGCATGCCAGCTTGCTGCTGAAAACGTGGTCTGTAAAGCTGGGAGCTATCGGCGCGCTGGTTGGTGTATGGGCGCAGTCGTTCCCGGATGCTGCGCTGCACGCCTGGGCGGTGCTGCCGCCGGATATCAAAAACATCCTGCCGCCAAACATCGTTGCGTTGATTAGCCCTGCGCTGGTGGTGCTGGCCGTACTATCGCAATACGTACGCCAGCCAGCATTGAAAGAAAAGGCCGACGAACTGAAGGAGCAGCAATGAGCTTTGAAATTATCGCGGGACTGGTGGTCGTCATCCTGGGTGCTATTGCTGGCGCGTTCGGCATTGGTCATGCTCGCGGGGCCAGTAAGGCGAAAGCCAAAGCTGATCAGCAACGTACCGAAGAGAACGCCGCTGCTACTGTCGCCGCGGCAGAACGCCGTGCTGAAGTCACGAAAGGGGCAAGCGATGTACAGGAAGACGTTAAGCGTATGGGCGATGACGATGTTGATCGCGAGCTGCGCGAAAGATTTACCCGCCCCGGTAGTCGTTGATACGGCCTGCAGTTGGGTGCGGATCATTTACCTGACTGACCACGATATCGACGTGCTGGATAAGCAGACCAAGCGCGACATTCTGGCGCACAACAAAGCAGTGCAGGCCAATTGTCCGCAACATACAGTGAAAGGCGCAAGATAAGTAAACATAAAGCCCGGCATATTTAATGCTTAATATTCAATCGCTCACCTCAATAAAAGTTTTGAAAACGTGGCATTCAAACAGTCAGCAATGAAATGTTTGTATCTAATCCAGTGGTGGTCATGCACTATAGGCTCTCAAACCACTCTTAACTAAGTAGCCACTCATGACAGTAAACTCACTACCACGACTTCCATGCGGTTATCGTTACGGCAATGAGCGCTCGACCTGGCCTCCGGCTGATGGGGAATTTTTTCCCCCACAAGGGTGTGTTATAAAATCTGTTCATTTTGGGGATGGAATGGTTATTTATGTTCCCATCCAGCGCTACATTAAAAATTTAGACCTATGGGTCAATGCTGAAGGAACCGTCGAATAAATTGTTAGTTACCGGCCTCATCCGGGAGCGCTGGGAATAGCCATCAAAAACCAGCACAGATACCTGTTGCTCTGGTTGAATGTTCCGGCAAGTTGAAAATGATTGGTTCTATGAGCTCATTCGATATTTAAATGCTATCGATAACTTAAATGAAGCTATCATCACGTTATCACTGCCAGCCAACACCAAAACGGCAGTGGTCAGTTAAAAAGCAGAAAAGCCTCTCCCGGGTGGCTCCTGAGAGATTTTAGTTTTCTAACTGGTACCAACCAAAGGTCGCATTTTTATGCGGCCTTTTTTATTGCGCGTAACAAACATCCATAAGGCAACCGTTCTGCTTGTTCAGTCGGCAAGAATTAATGCGAATGCATCACAGAGGCCATTTACTGAGTGGCTTCGATAATGCTCCCCACATCGCACAGAGGTAAGACATGTCAGAGATCACACCTGCATAACAGATTCGACTGAATCTGCTTTCCACCCTGAACTACGACACAGCAGCAGCAAAAGAGGCGATTGCGTTCGTTCAGGATAGCCAGCTCAAATATCAGCTGTTTATCCAATAGTACAGCCGCGTAACAACTGAATCCGAAGTGGTGGCGCGGACTATCAAAGCGGTTCAGGAATCGACCGAGGCGCTGGCGCTGTTTGATACCGCGGCTGAGCAGGCCAGTTAAGGCATTACAGCAGGCATTCACTGAGTGCCTGTGATAATGTTAAAGCTCCTGTTTAAGGGGCAGTTGTATGATGTCATGCAACGAAGCAACCAAGCTATGGAAAGTCCGGGTAATGGTTTGGAGTGAATGTGACGTTTAGCAGCGGTGGTATAAATGGCTACTTTTTCCTGTTGCTTAGTATGTGGCCAGTGCTAATGGTTTTATTTCTGGGATTGTCTCCTGCGTTTTACGGTGTGTTAATGCCTAAAACGGCAATTGCTTGTCTGGTGATCGCTGCAGCCTTTGGCATTGGTGGGTGGTTCTATGGATTGTGATCTAAGTAACATTTGGTCAGGTTATAAACTGGTATCTGACCGCATTACAGCAGGCACTCGTTGAGCGTCTGTGATAATGCTAAATTACTCATCCAAAATGGTGGGGGTTAGCGTGAAAATTGACCATGAGTACCTAAAAGGATTGCTGGTGGCTTTCGAGGAATCAGATAGACCAGTAACCAATATTCGTGAATTAAAAGAGAAAGGCTTTGATTACAATGTCGATCAATTTGTATTCCATATGAGACTACTGGATGACCGAGGCCTAATAAGTCAACCTGACGGAGGATTCGGCTTTGGTTTGCAAGTCTCTGTTGATGAATTTTATTCTTGGGCTGTTATTCCGCTCCGGCTAACGGCTGAAGGGCATGACTTCCTCGAAGCAATAAGGAATAAAGAAGTATGGTCAACGCTTAAGACCGGTTTCAAAGATGCCAGCATCGGAACCCTCGTGACAGTATCGAAAGAATTGTTCAATCGGGCATTAGCTAAACAGCTCGATAAGTATTTTGAGTAGATAATTAATTGTCTGAAGGCCGCTTTCGAGCGGCTTTTTTAATGGACTTAGCAAAGGCCAGGTGAACATAGAATGGTCACCTAAGCATCAGGGCTAGAACATGAACAAAGAGCCCCGCATTTACGGCAGCAAATGGGACCGTGAGCGTCTTATCTTCCTTCGTGCACACCCCTTATGCGTCATGTGCCAGGAGCAAGGCAGGGTGACAGCGGCAACGGTGGTTGACCACATCATCCCGCACAAACTGAAAGAGGCTCTGCGCTCTGGCGACAGCCCCGCAATAGCGAAGGCGCAAAAGCTTTTCTGGAGCAGGAAGAACTGGCAAGGGCTGTGTAAGCAGCACCATGACTCAACGAAGCAGCGAATGGAGAAGCGCGGCACCGTTATCGGCTGCGATGAAAACGGTATTCCGCTTGATCCAAATTCTCACTGGTTCAGTTGACGTCAATTCTATAGGGGAGGGGCGGGTCAAAAGTTCAGAAGTCTGACCCGAAATGACCGCCGCCAGTCCTTTTTGTGCACAACCGCGAAATGAAAAGTTTTTTTCCGGGAGGTTCCGATGGCAGGACGACGCCCGAAACCGACCCACCTCAAAGTGGTTACCGGCAACCCGGGCAAACGCAAACTTAACGACAAAGAACCATCGCCAGCGAGAGAAATACCAAGCCCTCCAGAGCACCTCACTGACTGGGGAAAGGTGGCGTGGGGGAAGCTGACCGTGCTGCTGGATGGCATGGGCATTTTAACCATTGCCGATACGCTGGCGCTCGAACGACTCTGCGATATTTACGCCGACATTCTGCAGCTTCGCCTGACTATTGCTGACGAGGGGCGAACTTACACCGTGCAGACCGAGGGCGGTTTTTTGATTAAGGCTAACCCGGCAGTAGCAATGTTGGCGGATGCTGATCGACGTTTTAAAAGTTACCTGGTTGAATTCGGTCTGACTCCGGCCGCCAGAACGAAGGTGAAAGTGGATGGGGGAGAAAAAGAAGAAGACCCGCTCAACCAGTTCTTCGGTTGATCCCGCCACGCAATATGCGCGGGATGTAGACTCCGGCAAAGAAATCGCCGGGCCTGACATCAGGAATGCCTGTAAGCGACATCTCAAAGATTTGGAATCCTGCCATGCTCGCGGGTTGGTATGGGATGTTGCAGCGGCGCAGCGCGCCATCGACTTTTTTGCCAAGGTACTGAAGCTCAACGGTGGTGAGCATGAAGGTAAACCCTTCAACCTGCTACCGTGGCAGTGCTTTATTGTAGGGTCGATATTCGGCTGGAAGAACTCAGATGGTTATCGTAGATTTCGCATGGTATACGTTGAATCTGGTAAGGGTTCCGGCAAATCACCACTGGCTGGCGGAGTGGGGCTTTACTGTCTAACAGCAGATAAGGAGCCTCGTGCCGAGATATATGCAGCAGCAACGAAAAAAGACCAGGCCATGATCCTTTTTCGTGATGCTGTCGCGATGGTGGATCAGTCCCCTGCGTTAGCACAGCGAATAAATAAATCAGGCGGTGCCGGGAAAGAGTGGAACCTTGCATTTCTTCAGACAGGCTCATTTTTCCGGCCTATCAGTTCGGATGATGGGCAGTCAGGGCCACGCCCACACTGTGCACTGATTGACGAAATTCACGAGCACAAAAACAACCAGGTTGTGGAAATGATGCGCGCCGGGACGAAAGGTCGTCGCCAGGCGTTGATTTTCATGATCACTAACAGCGGCCACGACAAAACCAGCGTCTGCTACGACTATCACGAGTATGGGCGTAAAGTTGCCGAAGGCTCGATTGAGGATGACAGTTTCTTTTCTTTCATTTGCTCCCTGGACGAAGGAGAAGACCCATTCAAGGACGAGTCCTGCTGGAAAAAAGCAAACCCCTCTCTTGGTCATACTTTTACCGATCGCTACCTGCGTGAGCAGGTTACTCAGGCTCGGGGGATGCCGTCGAAGGAAAGCATTGTTCGGCGGTTAAACTTCTGTCAGTGGGTGGATGCCGATAACCCATGGATGAGTAGCGATGTGTGGATGGGGTGCGAAGAGGACTTTGACCTGCAGGAGCTGCAGGGAGAAGAATGTTATGGCGGCCTGGACCTTTCAGGAACTCGCGACCTTACGTCTCTGGCGCTCTTTTTCCCTAAAAAAAGAAAGCTGCTGGTGGAGTTCTGGACACCAAAGGATACTTTGCTGGATAGAGCGAAAACAGACCGCGTACCTTACGACGCATGGGAACGGGTAGGCCATATTCATACCACTCCCGGAAAGGCGGTGAAATATGGCTTTGTTGCTGAGCGCATTGCTGATCTTTCCATGTTGTTCGATATCAAGGCGATCGCCTTCGACCAGTACCGCATAAAATATCTTGAGCCGGAATTAGAGAGCGCTTCTGTATCAGTACCGCTGATACCTCACGGGCAGGGATACTACAAGGCGCAGGATTCCGGACTGTGGATGCCTCATTCCATCGAACTTTTTGAACAGATGCTCGATGATGGCGTAATCATTATTAAAACAAACCCCTGCCTCCGATGGAACGCTGCTTCCGCCGTAACCGAAGCCGACCAAAAAGAAAACCGCATATTCGCCAAGAAAAAGAGTACTGGTCGAATAGATGGTGTGGTTGCGTCGGCGATGGCAATTGGTGCTGCAGAAGGTTATGAGCCTGATGATGGCGATATAGAGGGCTTTTTTGACGATCCGATCATAGTGGGTATCTGATGGCTAAGAATAAACAGCAACCAGGGCGCGTTAAGAGCGCTCTTTTAAACTGGCTTGGTGTTCCCATAAGCCTGACGACCGGTGAATACTGGCGGGAGTGGTACGGAACCAGCAGTAGCGGAAAAGTGGTTACCGCTGACAAAGTTATCCGGCTTTCTGCTGTCTGGGCGTGCGTAAGACTCTTAAGTGAGTCAGTTTCCACGCTTCCGCTTAAAATTTACGAGCGGCAGGCTGATGGATCGCGAAAGCTGGCCCAGAACAATCCCGCCTACCAGATATTATGCAGGCGTCCTAACCCGGAAATGACCCCTTCCCGTTTCATGTTGATGATTGTGGCCAGTATTTGCCTGCGTGGTAATGCATTTGTCGAGAAGCTATATATCGGCAGCAAATTGGTTTCGCTGGTGCCGTTACTTCCGCAGAATATGGTTGTAAAGCGACTCGATAGCGGGAAGTTACAGTATACATACACGGAAAATAGCGTTAAGCGGATCATTCCAGTAGACCGGATGATGCATATCCGCGGATTTGGTCTTGATGGTGTGTGCGGGATGATGCCGACAATGGCCGGGGTTGACGTTTTCGGCGCTGCTATGTCGGTTGATGAAGCCGCGGCAAAAATCTTCGAAAATGGCCTGCAAAGTACCGGTTTCCTGTCTTCAAAAACGGCGCTTAATAAGGAACAGCGAGAAAGATTGCGTCAAAACCTTCAGTCTTTTATTGGTTCTAAAAACGCCGGGAAACTGATGGTTCTGGAAAATGAACTGACTTACCAGAATGTCACTATGAACCCGGAGGCCGCGCAACTCCTTGAAAGCCGTTCATTCAGTATTGAGGAAATTTGTCGCTGGTTTCGCGTACCGCCATTTATGGTCGGCCATACGACAAAACAATCCAGCTGGGCTTCGAGTCTTGAAGGGATGAACATGCTGTTCCTGACTCATACCCTGCGTCCTCTCCTGGTCAATATTGAGCAGGAAATATCGCGTTGTCTTCTGAACAGTGATGAGGACTTGTTTGCTGAGTTCTCCGTTGAAGGGCTTCTGCGCGCCGATAGCGCTGGTCGTGCTGCTTACTATACCAGCGCACTGCAGAATGGCTGGATGTCTCGCAATGACGTTCGCCGTCTTGAGAACATGCCGCCGATAGAAGGGGGCGATATTTACACCGTTCAGCTCAACCTGACGCAACTGAAAAATCTCGAAAGCAGCAACCCTGCCGTTCAGGCGCTGGCTTTGCGAGAGCTGCATAACCACGTATTCCCCGACATTTCCTTTGAACAATCTCCGCTGAAACAGGCCGCTTAGGAGCACTTTCCTGATGAGCAAAAAACAACTTCCGGTGGCGCCGGCGGGTCGCCCCTGCGCGCGCGTTACCTGTGAAACATTACCGTCCGCACTGGACCGCTGGGACGGTGGGATCAAGGCGGCGACTACTGACGATAACACTATTTCTGTTTTTGATGTTATAGGGCAGGACTACTGGGGTGAAGGGATAACAGCTAAACGTATTGCCGGTGCGCTTCGGGCGATGAACGGCGCAGATGTTACGGTGAATATCAACTCGCCGGGTGGCGACATGTTCGAAGGTCTGGCTATTTATAACCTTCTCCGCGAATACGAAGGCCATGTAACGGTGAAGGTGCTGGGCATTGCCGCCAGTGCCGCCTCAATAATTGCGATGGCCGGGGATGATATTCAGATTGGCCGCGGTGCCTTTCTGATGATCCATAACTGCTGGTTGTACGCGATGGGAAACCGCCATGACTTCGCTGAACTGGCGCAGTCACTGGAGCCATTCGATACCGCAATGGCTGATATTTACGCGGCGCGATCCGGCCTTGATATTGCCGCCGTTCAGAAACTAATGGACGCCGAAAGTTATATCGGTGGCAGCGATGCTGTGGCGAAGGGACTGGCAGACAGCCTGCTTTCTGCTGATGCGGTCAGCGACGGCGACGAATCACCTGCAGCTGCGCTTCGCAAACTTGATGCACTGCTGGCGAAAACAAATACCCCCCGGTCCGAGCGCCGGAAATTAATCAAAGCATTAACAGGTAACACGCCGGGCGCTGTTACCGATCCCGATGGTAAGCCGGGCGCTGCCGAAGATATCAAACCTGAAACCCTCAATTCACTTGAAAGCGCTCTTGCGGCGTTAGTCAAATAAGGACCATGTATGTCTGATGTAAACGAGATTCTGAAAAAAGTCACCGCTTCCATTGAAGAAGCAACCGGCAAATTTAACGCCAAAGCGGAAGAAGCGCTGACTGAAGCGAAAAAGAACGGCAAATTGTCGGCGGAAACCAAAGAAACCGTGGACAAAATGGCGACTGAGTTTAATGCGCTGAAAGAAGCCGAAAAGACTCTTAAAGCAGCGCTGGGCGAACTGGAGCAGCATGTTGCACAGATGCCGCTGGCAAACGCAAAACAGGTTATTGAAACTGTCGGCCAGCAGGTTATCTCTGCTGAAGCCATTAAAGTTCTGTCGTCCAGCATCGAAGGGAACAAGCGTATTTCTGTTCCTGTAAAAGCTGCTCTGATTTCTAGTGACGTTCCTGAGGGGGTTGTTGAACCACAACGACTGCCGGGTATTGATGTAGCGCCAAAGCAGCGGTTATTTATTCGCGATCTTATCGCGCCAGGCCGTACGGGTTCACCGGCCATTTTCTGGGTGCAGCAGACCGGCTTTACCAATGCTGCGGCAGCGGTACCGGAGAACACAACCAAGCCGTACAGCAATATTGAGTTCACGCCGAAAATCACTCCAGTGACAACCATCGCGCACATGTTCAAGGCATCCAAGCAGATTCTGGACGACTTCGCCCAGTTGCAGTCCATGATTGATGCGGAAATGCGTTACGGCCTTAAGTACGTCGAAGAACAGGAGATTCTGTTTGGTGATGGCACTGGCGCTCACCTCCATGGCATCGTGCCGCAGGCTACGGCTTACAGCGCGGCATTTGCCGTTGAACAGCAGAACGGTATTGACGATCTGCGCCTGGCAATGCTTCAGGCTCAACTTGCCCGATTCCCTGCATCCGGTCACGTCCTGCACTTCATGGACTGGGCGAAAATCGAACTGACTAAAGACACCCTGGGGCGCTATATCCTGGCGAACCCGGCTGCGTTGACGGGGCCGACGCTGTGGGGGCTTCCGGTTGTCGCCACTGAAGCAGCAGCTTTCCAGGGCAAGTTCCTGACAGGTGCATTTAATGCTGCGGCACAGCTTTTCGACCGCGAAGACGCAAACGTTGTGATCTCGACGGAGAACAGCGATGACTTCGAGAAAAACATGATCTCTATTCGCTGTGAAGAGCGTCTGGCGTTAGCAGTAAAACGCCCTGAAGCATTTATTTATGGCTCTTTTACTGTGCCGGCTTCCGGCGGCCAGTAATTTTTCTGGCGGCCTCCGGGCCGCTATTTTCGGAGTAACACGATGAAACTTATCGCGGTGAAACCAATTTATTTTGGTGGGGTAGTGGTGACTGAAGGTGAGTCACTGGAGACGCTGGAACAGCATGGCCGTGAGTTGGTTCAAAAAGGTTATGCACGGCTGGTAGATGTTGATAATTCTGCGCAGCCGGAACAGCCGGAACAGCCGGAACAGCCGGAAACTGTGCCAGAGAAGAAGGCTAAAAAATAATGTTAGAACTTGAAGTGGTTAAAAAGCACTGTCGCATTGAGCCTGACTTTACCGATGACGACTCACTATTGACCCTCTACATCGGAGCTGCTTCTCGTTATGTCGAAACATGGACTCGTCGCAAAATGTATGAGTCCGAAACCAGCGAGGGGTATGCAGATGATCCTGATTCAATTCTCCCTGGCGATGATGTGAAAGCAGCGATGCTTCTGCTTATCGGTCACTGGTACGAAAACCGTGAAACGGTCTCTGTCGGTCAGGCTGCTACAGATATTCCGTTTACTGTCGAGGCACTTCTCCAGCCTTACAAAATTTATGGTATTTAAGCGGGGGAATTATGCAGGCAGGACGATTACGGCACCGGGTTACCATTCAGAACTTCACAACCTCCAGAACGCCTTCAGGTCAACCGGTTGAAAAATGGGAAGATGGGAAAACCATCTGGGCCGAGGTTAAGGGTATAAGCGGTCGTGAGCTGTTAGCCGCTGGCGTTGAGCAAGCTGATGCGACAATCCGAGTCTGGGTGCGTTTTCGTACAGATATCTCAGCCTCTTCCCGCCTGAAAGTACGCACTGGCCCGTTTAAAGGCGCTGTTCTTAACGTTACCGGGCCTCCGGTTCCGGACATCAAAGGTACCCGGCTGGAAATTCTCTGCAAACAGGGGGGCGAAAAATGATTGATGTGAATCTGGATTTTTCCGGGCTGCAGGATATCGCCCGCGATCTGCAAACGCTCAGCAAGGCCGAAAATAATAAAGTTCTCCGGGAGTCGACCCGTGCTGGTGCCGAATTGCTCCGCGAGGAGGTGATTGATCGCGCTCCTGAGAAATCCGGAAAACTGAAGAAAAACGTTGTTGTTGTCACCCAGAAAAGTCGCCGTCGCGGTGAAATTTCATCTGGGGTGCATATTCGTGGCGTTAACCCGCGAACTGGTAACAGCGACAATACAATGAAGGCCAGCAACAAGCGGAATGCGTTTTACTGGCGCTTCGTGGAGTTGGGAACATCTACAGCGCCTGCACATCCGTTTGTTCGCCCAGCTTTTGATACCCGCATGGAAGAAGCTACGCAGGTGGCGATGCAGCGGATGAATCAGGCTATCGATGAGGTGTTATCAAAATGACAGAGGATGATCTCTATGACCTGCTGTCGACGCTGGCAGACGGGCGGGTTTATCCGTATGTGGTGCCGCTAGGCAGCGACGGACTTCCTGCAGTTTCCACTCCCTATGTCATTTTCTCGATACCGACTGATGTTGCCGGGGATGTTTTCTGCGGCCAGGCAGAGTCGACACTGCGCATTCAGGTTGATGTATGGGCTGAAACGAATGACGAAGCCAGAGCGTTACGCCTGGACGCCCTGGCTCGCCTGCAGGTTCTTTCACCTGTCGAGGTGACAAAAATTCCTGGCTACGACACGACAACCCATCTTCATCGGGCAACCCTCGAAATAACGGTCATTGCCTGACAAATACCAATCCAATCCGACCGCCGCTGGCGGTTTTTTCATTTATGGAGGCTGCGATGTCAGCACTATTTGAACGTGCCCAAAAAACGGTAGTAATGATTACCTCTGTGCCGGTCACCGCGGCAGAGCTGGATACCGCAACCTGGTTAAACCTGAGTTGCACTATCAAACAGGCAAGCTTTACCGCTGGTCAGAAAAACGATATTGACGTGACAACGCTCTGTTCGGATGAAACGGAAAATATCAACGGCCTTCCTGCTCCGTCTGAAATGTCACTTTCCGGTAACTTCTACCGCAACCCGGCGCAGGATGCACTTCGTGCAGCATATGATAACGACGGGGTTTATGGGTTTAAGGTTATTTTCCCGTCTGGTAATGGATTCCTGATGCGCGCTGAGGTACGTCAGCACACCTGGGATTCTCAAACCAATGGCGTGGTTGCTGCAACGTTCTCGCTGCGTCTGAAAGGTAAACCCACCAATATTAACGCCCCAGGAGTTCTGTCGTTTGCTACTGACCTTCCGGCGTCCCAAACGGTCGCGGCAGGAAGCGCCCTGACCATGGGCGTGGTCGTCCAGGGCGGTACGGCACCTTATACCTACGCCTGGAAAAAGGGCACCTCGACGGTCAGCGGCCAGACCAGCGCAACGTTTACGAAAGCCAGCGCTGTATCCGGTGATGCCGGGGTTTATTCCTGCGTGGTTACTGATGCCGATGGCACTGTGATCACTTCTTCTGATTGCACCGTCACCATCAATTAACGGAGCGCCGGGCGACCGGCGATAAACTTAATGTCAAAACCGAGTCTTAAAGCACTGGCACTGGCACCGATGGCGGGCTTTCGTAAAAAAGAAGTCATCGTTCCGGAGTGGGATAACGCCAAAGTCATCATTCGTGAGCCATCAGCAGAAGCCTGGATTCGCTGGCAGGGCATTGCCAGCCCGGAACCACCCAAACCACCGGAAGGGCAGGAGCCCCAGGAGGCACCAGAACTGACCCCTTCAGAACGAGCCTTCCGCACGATGCGGGCCGACGTCACGCTTTTCATCGATATTCTGCTGGATACCGACCTGCAGCCCGTCTTTACTGTCGATGACACCGAACAGGTTGAAGCGATCTATGGCCCTGTGCATTCCCGGCTGTTGAAGCAGGCACTTGATCTCATTCGTGACGCGGATGATGCTAAAGCAAAGTAAAAATGCCTGGCATGCAGTTCCTGATGGCGCTGGCGCTCCGGATGGGCCGCACGCTGGGCGAACTGCGACAAACCATGACGGTTGGCGAATTCAGGATGTGGGCTGAGTACGACCGTATCAGCCCAATCGGCGATATTCGCGGCGATATCCTCAATGCTCAGCTGGTATCTGCGGTTTACGGAGCGCAGGGCGTTAAAGTCACCATTGAAGATGCTCAGCTTCAGTGGAGCACAGAAGAGAATGAGGTAAACGACGGCGGTGATCCCTTTGCAGGATTAGAGGCTGCATTACTTTCAGCAGCCAAATAGTAGAAGCCATGCCTTCATTAATCTAAGTATTTTCATAAAGCAAGGTCAGGTAGTCTGGATTTTTGTGATTTTTCTGTGATATTGTGTTTCTGATTGAAACAAAGGGAACTTATCTAATGAAAAAAATTTTTACGGTGTTATTTGGCGCATATCTACTTACTGGTTGCGCCACTATAGTTGGTGATGATACGCAGCTCGTTCAAGTCAATAGTGATCCTGCAGGGGCTGACTTCCAAATCAAGGATGATGCAGGGCGAGTCGTTGCGCAGGGCAAAACACCTCAAGGCGTTACTCTGGCAAAATCTGATGGGAGTTATTTTGGTAAAAAGAACTATCAGGTAACACTATCTAAGGATGGTTATTCAGCAGTTACACTACCTATTAAAGCTAGCGCCAATGGTTGGTACATTGGTGGAAATATCGTGTTTGGTGGATTAATTGGATGGTTGGCAGTTGATCCTTTCAATGGCGGAATGTATACGCTGAAGCCTAAAGAAACAAATGCTATTCTTGCACCTCAAGCTAAATAAATTAAAGGTGTATTAAGGCTCACTTAACTCAGCAAAACACTTATACGAATTTTTATAAACCGCTTCGGCGGTTTTTTTTCGTCTGTGGGGAAAGAAATGGCAACCTTACGTGAGCTTATTATAAAGGTTTCTGCAAACTCTCAGTCTTTCCAGACCGAGATTTCCCGCGCATCACGCATGGGGTCTGACTATTATAAGACAATGCAGAATGGTGGCCGTCAGGCCGCAATCGCAGCAAAGGAAAGCCAAAAGGCACTTTCCGAGTTAACGGATGGATTTGCTTCTGCTGGTCGGGCCGCTACGGCAGCAGCAGCTGCATTTGCTACTGGTAAATTAGTTCAAATTGCTGACCAGTGGAACTCCGTAAACGCAAGACTTAAACAGGCTTCGGTTTCCTCAAACGATTTCACTTTATCTCAGACTCGTTTAATGGCGATTAGCCAGAGTACGGGTACTGCTTTTACTGATAACGCTAATTTATTTTCACGCGCTGCAGCATCAATGCGTGAATTTGGCTACAGCTCAGATGAAGTACTCAAAATCACCGAAGCGGTATCAACAGGACTAAAGCTATCTGGTGCAAGCACAGAAGAAGCCGGTTCTGTTATTACCCAGTTTAGCCAGGCGCTTGCTCAAGGTGTTTTGCGTGGCGAAGAGTTTAACGCGGTTAACGAAGCTGGGGATCGTGTCATCCGTGCCCTGGCTGCTGGTATGGGGGTTGCCCGAAAAGATCTTAAAGCGATGGCTGACCAGGGGCAACTCACGATTGATAAAGTCGTACCAGCATTAATCAGCCAGTTAGGTGTGTTACAGGGGGAGTTTTCCTCTTTGCCGCCGACAGTGTCCGGCTCAATGCAAAAAGTCACTAACTCGTTTATGGCATGGGTTGGTGGAGTGAACCAGGCGACTGGCGCGACAGACGCGCTTTCTGGCGGTCTTGATGGGCTGGCAGGTACACTGGACTCTCTTACATCTTCTGCTGTCAGCGGGGCCCTCAGTGACGTAGCAGATAATATGTCACTAATTACCACTGCTGCTGGTGGCCTAGTTGGGATCGGATTGGCCCGGTATCTTGGCGGAATTGTTACCAGTGCAAGCAGTGCTACTGGCGCACTTATTTCAGCGGCAAAATCTGAGGTAGCTCTTGCCGTCGCTCAGGAAAAAGCCGCGCAATCTTCTGTTGCCGCTTCCCGCGCCGCCGTTTACCGCGCCCAACAAGCCCTTCAGAATGCTAAAAGTGCAGATGTTCAGGCTGCACAACAGGAGAGGGTTGCAGCCGCAGAAGCAAAGGTTACTGCTGCACAAGGTCGATTGACTACTGCCCTCGCCACCGGGACAGCTACAGAAAAAGTACGAGCACGAACAGCTCTGGAGCGGGCTCAGGCTGGGCTTGTAGCTGCAAAAAATGCCGATGCACAGGCTATTGCAGAAAGAAAACTTGCTGCAGCGCAAGCGGCGCTTAGTCGTAATATTTCAGGTAGGGTTTCTGCTCAAAATAATCTTAACAGCGTTACCTCTGTCGGCACCCGGTTGATG
>OCLZ01000227.1_pt1 | contig 15509 bp, 8 predicted proteins | sample 1496091 | NCBI WGS metagenome assembly OCLZ01 (sample SAMN01760948, study PRJEB22395) | human gut metagenome | reverse complement strand
GAGAGGCGCAGGCTGCTACAGCTACTACGCCGATGGATGCAAACATTCCTGAATCGCAACAAAAGGAAACCCCGCGCGTGGCCGTGTCGTTCGCTACCATCAGCAGGCCTCACACCAAGGACGCTTTGGAAACCAAGGATGATGTGGATGACTTCCTTGATGCTTACCGCCGTGAGCTTATCGCCGCCATTGAGAATGGAAAGAAGATCCTGCTATGAACACGTCGAAACTGCAAGCCTTCGCAACGGATGCGCGCCGCCAGCTCATGAATGCGGTGAGGGCCCGGCTTGACGCCGCATTGGTGCCGAATTCTGACGCCCAGGTTGACGACCCGCGTGCGTTCGCTTTTCTGCAGCGTGAGATCGAGCGTGCCGGTGGCGGCGTAGAGGGCCGCAAGCATGTGGTGGAGCGTTATGCGTACCGGTGGTTCAACCGCATCATCGCGTTCCGTTACATGGATGTGCACGGGTTCACTGGCACGCCGGTGGTCTCTCCAGCCTGGCCTGACCAGCACGAATGGTCTGCCGGAAGTGCTTGCAGCGGCGAAACGAGGCGAGTATGACAGCAGGGTGTTCTCGTTGCGGGTGAATGATAAGGCCAAAGAGCGCATTGAAGGATTGCTGAGTGGTTCCATTTTGGCGGATGATCCGCAGGGCCTGGCTTATGGTCTGTTGCTGCAATCCGAATGCCGGTTCTGGAATCGTAACCTGCCGTTCATGTTTGAAAACGTCGGCAAGGAGGCCGGCAGAGTGGATGAACTGCTCATGCCAGCTGATCTGCTCGCCGAGGGTTCCGTGTTGAGGAATGCGGTGGAGGTCATGACTCCGGAGGATTGCGGTGTTGACGATCCGTCCGGCAATGTGGAGATCATCGGCTGGCTGTACCAGTACTACATTTCGGAACGCAAGAACGAGGTGATGGACGGGTTCAAGAAGAACCACAAGGCCGGAGCCAATGAGATTCCCGCAGCCACCCAGCTGTTCACGCCGGATTGGATCGTGCGCTACCTGGTGCAGAACACGGTTGGCAGGCTTTGGATGCAGTCGCATCCGGATAGCCAGCTGTACAAGAACTGGGATTATTACATCTGGCCTTCAGAGAATGATGCCGCCGGGGATGAGGACATTCTCAAAATCCAGACCCCGGAGGACTTGACCGTCTGCGATCCCGCATGCGGTTCCGGCCACATGCTCACCTACGCGTTCGACCTGCTGTATGAGATCTACGAGGAGGAGGGGTATGCGCCGAGCGATATTCCCGGCCTGATTCTCAAGTACAACCTGTACGGCATGGAAATCGATGAACGAGCCGCAAGCCTTGCCGCCTTCGCTCTGACCATGAAGGCTCGTTCCCGTTCCCGTAGATTCTTCAAGAAGCAGGTGGAGCCGAATATTCAGCGCATTGTGCCGATTGCGTTCAAGGAAGACGAAGTCGCCGAGCTGAATGACCTATACCAGGTGAATCTGGACTCCACGGTATGGAACACCTATGCGAAGGCGGACGTGTACGGTTCGCTGATTCAGCCGCCACAGGAGCTTGTTGAATTGGCGGCGTCATCACCGGAAAGCGAGGATGGCGTCGATACGTTGTTCGACCCACTTCTGCGTGAACATACAGAGGACGTATTTACTCAAACAAGGTACCTCGCACGTAAATACGCGGCAGTGGTGGCGAACCCGCCATATATGGGCGCAAAGAATATGAGCGGCGAGCTCAAACATTTCGTGCAGGATCATTATGAGGATGGCAGGGCTGATCTCTTTGCGGCATTCATTTATAGACTGTTTGAGTTGGTGCCTAAGCATGGGCAGCTTGGCTTCATGACTCCTTACGTGTGGATGTTCATATCTTCCTATGAGCAGATGCGTCAACGGATTATCCGACAGGAACACATCAGTTCATTGATTCAACTGGAATATTCCGGATTCGAAGGTGCCACCGTGCCTATTTGTACTTTCACTCTAGGAAAGGGTCGCAGCGATAGGAAGGGTGCATTTGTCAGGCTTAGTGATTTTATAGGAGCGAAGCAGCAAGGTCCTCGTGCATTGGAAATTATCGAAGCGCACAATAATGAGCAATCTGCCCATTCGGGTATGCGCAAGTATTTTTTCGAGGTGAACCAGCACGAGTTCGCGCAAATCCCTGGCTCGCCAATCGTCTATTCTGCTAGCTCTAGTATGCTGCGCATTTTTGAAAATGGTGTTCCTTTTGAGAAACATATTGCAATGCGTGAAGGGATTCATACAGCTGATAATCAGCGTTTCTTACGTTGTTGGTGGGGAATATCTGTTTCTTCCATGTCGGACAATGCGTCATCGGTAGAACAGATAGATGAACAAGGCTGTTGGGTTCCTTATTGTAAAGGAGGTGATTACCGTAAGTGGTATGGGAATCTGACATTTGTAATCGGTTTTGATCAGGAACACCGCAAATCTATGAAGCAGCAGCAAGGCTGTGTTTGGCCGAGTCAATCTCTTTGGTTCAAGGAAGGCGGTACATGGACTGCGGTTTCATCTGGCAATTTAGGGGTACGTTGGTTCCCGCATGGATGCTTATTTGATGCTGGTGGCCAAGTCCTAATAGGTGAGAATCATATTGAAGCAATTGCGGATTTAAACACTTCGCTTTATCAAACAATCGCCGATATGACGATGCCGACTTTAAACTATAAGTGCGGAGTTTTAAAGACGCTGCCGGACATTAGATCTAATGATGAAGATGTGATTGAGTCCGCAAAAGTATGCATTCAAGTTTCCCGGCTTGATTGGGATTCGTTTGAGACGTCATGGGATTTCCAACGATTTGTGCTGTTTGACCCTAATCAGGGTGCGCAGGCGGGAGATTTGCTTGAAGATGCGGTACTTCATCTTCGTGAGTACTGGAACCGCGTGTCCGAGGAGCAGCGCCAGCGTGAGATTCGCAACAATGAGCTGGTCGCGGATGCATATGGTGTGCGAGACGAGGTGCCGTGCGATGTGCCGTTGGAACGTGTATCGTTGAAGCGCAACGTCGCGTTCTCATATCCTAGGGATACGCCGGAAGCACGCAACGAGAAATTCGCTCAAGATGTCGTCAAGGAGCTTATCTCGTATGCTGTGGGCTGCATGTTCGGTAGATATTCGCTTGATAAGCCGGGGCTGATTCTCGCTTCGCAGGGTGAAACACTTGATGATTTCCACGCGCAGATTCCGAACCCATCGTTCGAGCCGGATGAAGACAATGTCATTCCGGTCGCGGAGACGGACTGCTTCGAGGACGATATTGTGACGCGATTCCGCAGATTCCTCGCCGTGGCGTTCGGCAAGGAGAATCTGGCCGCGAACATCGCCTACATCGAACAGGTACTGGGCAAAAGCATCCGCAAGTATTTCGTGAACGATTTCTACAACGATCACGTAAAGATGTATTCGAATCGACCGATCTACTGGCAATACTCTAGTCAAACCAGCAACAAGGGCTCGTTCAAGGCGCTCGTGTACCTGCACCGGTATACGCCGAAAACCACGAGTACGGTGCTCAATTATCTACGTGACTACATCAACAAAATCGCCGACATCGCCGATAGCTTGGAACATTCGGATCGTGCCGCGGACCAGAAACAGGCCGCCAAACTTCGCAAGGCCGTTCTCGAGTGCAAGGATTATGAGGACCAGACCTTGTACCCATTGGCTACCCGCAATCTGGAAATGGATTTGGACGACGGTGTGCTGGTGAATTACCTCCGCATGGGCAAAGCCCTGCGCTCCATCCCCGCTATCGAGAAGAAGCGCAAAGAAGTCTCCACCTGGACCTGGCCCGTTCATCCGTTGGGCAAGGAGTAGTTGTCAGCTTATGTGGATCACGGCAGATGTAAATATTCCTCAACAGTTACTCGACGCCGCTGCGAAGGATGAAGTGGTTTTCTTTGTCGGTGCGGGAGCTTCATTTAATCCTCCAGCCAATCTGCCCTCCTACAATCAGTTAGCCGCAATGCTTGCTGATGAGGCAGACGAGTCCCGGCCTTGTGATGATGAGCAGTTAGATCGTTTTATCGGGATGTTGCCTGACAATTTCAATGTCCATAAGCGAACTAAAGATATTATGCGTGGTGATGATATTCATTGCAATTCCACACATGAGGCCATCGTCAGACTTGCTAGTAGCGTAAAAACTCCGCGCATTGTGACAACAAATTATGATCTTCTTCTTGAGGAAGCTGCGCAAAAGCAGAATTGTGATTTAGGCAGAAGTTATTATGGACCGGCTGTCCCCATCGGCAGCGATTTCTCAGGATTGTTGTACTTGCATGGTTCAGTGGATAGCCCTGATCGCGAAATAGTCCTTGACGATAGGGATTTTGCTCGGGCTTACCTTTCAGAGGGCTGGGCGACACGTTTTCTACTTAAGCTATTTGAGACATACACGGTTGTATTCATTGGCTACAGCTTTGGCGATGTCATTATGCGATATCTTGCATTGGGCATTTCGTCCCACGCCAGACCTCGGTACATTTTCCTCTCTGAAGAGGATATGAACGGAAGAGATAATGAATGGCAACACAATGGAATTACTCCGATTGCCTATCCTTCAGCTAATAAGCATTGTGCGTTAGTCAGGGCAATTAATGCTTGGGCTGATCACATGTCCTTGGATTACAATGCTTACGAAAAACGTTTACCAGGCATTATCGAAAATGGTGTTCCGAAAGATGCTGTTGATCTTGACTATGCCAGCGCTGCTTTATCTACAGCCGAGGGCGCGCAATGTTTTGTCGACATTATTGAAAGAAAAGAAGGTCAAGAAGAGACGGTCAAATCGAAGATAAAGAGGGAATGGCTATCTTGGCTGATGAGTTCGGACGCGCTCCGGGAAGTTTTCACAGAAAGAGGCCCAAAGACTCAGAATGAGAAGATTCTGCTGGATTGGTTCCTTGTCGATTTTGTGCAAAAGCCGGAAGAACGGGATTTTGTGCTGTATGTGCTTTGCAAGTTGCAATCATCAATGTCTGATTGGTTATTTGAGCAATTGCATGAATGTGTCAGTTATTGCATCAGCCATCGGGATAGACGGGATTTAATTCCGGTCTTTACGGTTTTAATGACTTCCATGCAGGGCCACTCCGCTCCAAGTGTTCTTGATGAATTTATTGAGCCATCATTACTTTACAATTCAGATATATCGCCTCAAATATTATCTCTCATTATTCGCCCATATTTAAAACTGACCGCGCCTTTCCGGGGGAACGGCATAAGGCCTAGAGCTGAGATTGCATGGCCATATGACAGGATAGAAGAGATTGATAATCATTTGAGCTTCGACATGAAGAAGATGGCATTGCTTGCTGAATCCAGCTTACAAAGAGCTAGTGCTCTATTACAAGCTTATCAAGGTGAAAATGAATACTCTTGTTTAAGTAGGCCATCGATAGAGCCTAGCGATCAGAATTTATATGTGTCTGATTTGCAATCTATGTTTGTCGACATTCTTCGTGATTATGCGCATGGTCATAAAGATCAACAGGATAGTCTGATATATCGGTGGTGGAATAGTGAGTCTGCGCTTCTTAAACGTTTAGCGATTAATACTATTGCTTTTTCGGATTGGGATGCGAACCGTAAAATCACTTGGATTCTCGAACATGATTATTTATTTGACTTGGATGCCCATCATGAAGTCTATATGGTTCTTAAAGAAGCTGCTCCGAGCATGGGAGAGAATTCGAAGAAAAACATACTAGAATATCTGAGGAATAAACTTGATTCCCTCAAGGAAACATATTCTGATGAACGAACGGCGCTTTATGAGCAGTTTGATGTTCTTCAATGGCTTCTTAAGCATATGAATGGTGGAATGGGGAATTGGCCTGAGGCTCAGAAGTGGAAGAATGAGCTTGCTCGGAAATATAATTTTTTGCCGCGAGAGCATGCAGATTTCCATATTTATTCTGAAGGAGTTTGCAGTGTAACTACTGGAATTACTGATGAGCAATTTATTGATATTTTGGAGAATCGTCCGTCTGTTCTCGAAGAAAAAATGTTTGGTAACCAAGATAAAACGGTTAAATTTGATTCTTTGAGTATTAATAATCAAATCTCTGAAGTTGTTTCGCATAATCCTCGGGTGGGATTTACTCTTTGGGAACTTGTCAATCGGCATAAAGAAAGTGACGCAGTTCAATATAGTTGCTCAATCATTCGTGGGTGGGGTGAGGCATCCCTGGATGATGAACAAATATTGGTTCTTGATTTATTGAAGAAGCTATTGCCGAAGATGGGGCAAGATGAAGTAAGCGCAGTGTCGTTTTTCCTGAATAGACAGATTGATGGGGAAAAGACTACGATTACCGCGAAAACTTTACAGATAATGAGTGATATCGCGTTGCAAATTTGGGAACGATATAGCTCGACATTCAGCGCAAGTAAAGATCAGCAATGGCAGAACGATCCAGTTACATATTCCTTGAATTGTTGGCCTGGTAAACTCGCTTATTTCTGGATGGGCAGAATCCGTTGGAGATATAGGCAAGAAGCTGATTCTTGGAATGGTCTTGATAATCTCGAAAAGAAGATGGTTCGTCGTTTTGTAGATGATGAAGGTGACTTCTCCCCGCTTGTTTGGACAGCATTGCTTACAAATATCAATATGCTTCATTCGCTTGATCGGGAAAATACAGAGAGCTGGTTGCCTGATTTAATGAAAAAAGCGGGCACGAAGTTTATTTGGAATGTGATGCTCCCGAATCCGATTCTTAATATTCGACTTATTGACATAGCTTTTTATGAGAGCTGTCTTGATGAGTTTAAATATCTGTCTCATTTGGATGATTATAAGAAACAAAGCTTTCTCTTACAGGTATTTTGGATAGTTACTTATGCTGGATTGGAAGATAAACGGAGAGCGAAACTTTTGTCTAAAGTCGTGACAGCTGGGAATGGCATTTATGCTCCTTTGTTCATGGACCGGATTGTGTGGGCTTTCAAATTCCGGCTTGATTCCAAAAGCAAGAATATGGTGTGGGATTTATGGCTCCATCGATTTATTGAAGATCGTCATGCCGGCAAAGGACGGAACTGGAGTGAAAAAGAGCGAATTGCTTTTGCTGAACTAATTCCTCTGTTGGATGAGCATCTTAAAGAAGGAATGAAGTATCTTTCTGATAATTTCCCAAGAATTATGGGGCGGGATTTTATCAACCTTATTATGCTTAAAAATATTGATGATATTCCGCAGGAATGTGCGGAGGCATTTATTGAGTTTTATACGTGTTTATTTAAGCAACCTGATATTCCTTATGTATGGCGAGTAGAAGAATTATTGCAGAATCTAATCGATAAGTTTGGAATTGGTAAAGTTAGTCCATTGGTGTCTTTAGCAAGGCAGAAGCGTATCATCTCAGATACTTGGAGTCCTTCTTTCAAAGGAGGAGCTGCGTAATGGTGACGAAGAAGGTGAGATATGGGTATTAAAACACTGTTGTGCGGCGAATCCAAGAATGTGGAGTACAAGCTCACGCCTCCCTCTAGGAGCATCAACTACACCAAAACCGCGGTGGCGTTTGCCAATGGACAAGGCGGATGTTTGGTGTTCGGCGTCGAAGATCAAACGCTCCGTGTGGTTGGTATTGCCGAAGACAAGGTGTTCACGGTAATGGACTCCATTTCGGACGCCATCGTCAATAGCTGCGAGCCACTGATTATTCCCGACATCACCATGCATGATGTGAACGGCAAAACGGTTATCGTGGCTGAGATCGCTCCCGGCTTGCAGCGTCCGTACCATATCAAGTCGCTCGGTCAGGAACAAGGAACGTTCGTCCGCGTAGCTGGCACCACGCGTCAAGCCGATCAGCCCACTATCCGGGAGCTGACCATCGAAGGCAGCAACCGGAGCTTTGATCAGGTACAGTGCCTTGGACTGTCCGTAACGGAAGAAGACGTTGAAGCATTGTGCGCAAGTCTGACGAAAACCGCGAAAGATAATGCCGAAGACCCCTCGAAAGTCAAAACGGTTACGGAGAAACAGTTGCTGCAATGGGGCGTGCTGGCGGAACAAGACGGGCAATTGGTGCCCACCAACGCCTATGCGATTCTGACTGGTAATGAGGCCGTCCGGTCTGTGGTGCAATGCGGCGTGTTCAAGGGAACCACCAAAGCTGTGTTTGTGGATCGACGTGAGTTCGTCGGCACTCCGCAGGAGCTTATCGAAGAGTCCTACCAGTATGTGTTGCGCAACATCCATATGGGTGCCAGATTCAAGGGCGTGTACCGGCAGGATGTGTACGAGATTCCACCGGACGCCGTTCGAGAGCTGATTGTCAACGCGATAGTGCATCGCAGCTATATCGACCATTCAAGCATTCAGATCGCGATCTACGATAATCGATTGGAGATCACTTCGCCCGGGCGCTTGCCAATGGGGCAGACCATTGAACGCATGAAGCAGGGCTATTCGAAAATCCGCAACGAGGCATTGGCCTCTGCCTTTGAGTACATGGGTTACATTGAGCATTGGGGGAGCGGCATCCTGCGTGTGATGCAGGAGGTGCGCGATGCCGGATTGCCGGAACCGGAATTCTTTGGCGGCGATATGGATCTGCGCATCAACATTTATCGCAATGGCTCAGAGACAGGTTCTGATGACGGGATTGTGACGGGATTACGACGGGATTCGCTTTCTGATGACGGGATTGTGGAAGGAGCAACTTCAAAAACGAGTGCTGCTCCGAATGCCGCCATTGCAGTGGTTCCATCCCAGAAAGAGCGTATTCTTGATGCGCTGCGTAAGAATGCGAGCATTTCTATCTCTGACGCCATACGGATACTGGGCGTGCAGGAAAGGCAGGCTCAACGAATATTGAAGAGTCTGGTAGAGGAAGGCAGTGCAGTGAAAATTGGTGCTGCCCGCGCCACTCGATACGCTGAAGCGAAGAAAAGGACGGAACTGCATGAGTGAGAATAGCCAAGTAACAAGACTGCTCGCCAGACGTTTCAGCCAGCCAGGCGAGCGTGGGCGCATCGTGTTCTGGCGTGATGACAAGAAACAGTACGCGGATGTTGTGGAAACGTTGGTGGGGGAGCGCACCACTGATGAGATACTGCGTGAGGTTGAACTCATCACCCCGGAAATCGGTGATGAGAACGACAGGCGGTACATTCCGTTCACCGTGCGCTATCGCATGTTCCACGAGCAGCCGAATCAAAAATTCCTCGTATATCTGACGGAGCCGGACCCGGCGGTTCAAGACAACTGGCTGTTGGATTTGGAACTGGCATACGGCCCCACGTTCACCATGGACAAACTCGCCGTGACGCTTACGGAAACACTGCCGGAAGCTTCCGCCGACACCCGAAACGAGTGGTTGGAAGTGATGAAGCGTGTACCGAAGTTCTTCGACAGCGAAGAACGCGCCAAGCGCTTCGCAAAACGTCTTAACGTGCACGACGACGTCACCGATTTTCAGGCGAAGATGATCGCCACGTTGCTGCAACTGAAAGACGATCGGCACAGCATGCAAGACATCTGGGCTGAGCTGCTTACACAATATTCGCAGGGTGACGATTCCGGTATCACCGCGATCGAACGCATGGGATTAAGCATGTTCCATTGGACTGGAACACGGCGCATTTATCGTTTTGATGTGGATACTGATGCCGGCAACGAGCCAACGGTGAAAGACTTCGTGCTATGGCTGTTCCAGCTGGCATGGAATGGATTCTCCGATGGCAGGAACGCCGTTTCCGCTTATGCGAACATTATTCGCGACTGGGACGATTGGTATAAGAACATCGACATGCGCACGGTGCTGCAGAATCTTTCCGAGAATGCCGTGGAGGAACTGCACCTGTCCACTCGAATCGCCGACATGAGCGTAGAAGAGCTTGCCGACCGCGACCTGTTCCGCGACGTGGATGAGATGATCGTCAACAAGCTGTTCGAACGATTGGGATCGCAATCCATTACGGACGACCAGGTGCAACGAATCATCAACGGGCGCAAGCAAAAACTCTGGTATGCAGAATATGCCGACCAATATGAGTGCATTGCCGCAGCAAGCAGGCTCCGTGCCGTTCTGGCTGAATGCGGTGAACTCGTCAGCACCGTCAGCTCGCCGGAGCAGGGGATGAAGCTGTATGCTGAAAAGCTATACAAGGCCGACGGCGCATACAGAAGATATGTGCTCGCATGGCATCGCGCCAACCCGGATGCGGTGAGCGTGGACGATGATTTGCAAAGCGCCTACGAGGCATATCAGCAGGATTTGGGCCAGGCATGGCAAAAACAAGTCGATACGCTTAGCCAATGGAAGTTCATAGACATGGACGCGCAAACCAATTTCTATGAACGTGAAATCGCGCCGACCTTGAAGGCCGGCAGAAAAATCGCCGTGATCATTTCCGATGCGCTACGTTACGAGGTTGCGCAGGAACTGTCCGAACGCATCGACAGAGAAAGCCGTTTCAGTACGAAACTGAACATGCAATACAGCGTTCTGCCATCCTATACACAACTTGGCATGGCGGCGTTGCTGCCGCACGGCTCGCTCGAATTCGACAGCAAAGACCGTTTGTATGTTCTCGCGGATGGACGCAGCACCAAAGGAATCGAAGCGCGTGATGCCATTCTTTCGGCCGTAGGCGGCAAAGCGATTAGATATGACGATTTGACAAAGCTGAAAGTCAGCGAAATCAAAGAACTATATAAATCCTGCAACGTGTTGTATGTGTATCACAACCATATCGACGCCACCGGTGATGCGGAGAAAACCGAATTGGAAACGGTAGACGCATGCGAGAAGACGTTCAAGGAACTGGGCGAAGTAGTCAAAAAACTTGCCAGCGGCAACGTCCATAACATGATCATCACTGCGGACCACGGATTCCTCTATCAGGACCGAGATTTGGACGGTACGGAATGGCTGAGCGAACAGCCCAAGGGCGATGCGGTATGGGTGAGAAAGAGGCGATTCTCCATCGGATCCAATCTTGCTCCGGGTCGTGCGTTCGTGACATTCAATGCCGCGCAGATAGGAATGGACGATGCTCGGAATGAAGGCATAAGCATTCAAGTACCGAACTCCATCATGCGCTTGCGCATGCAGGGCGCCGGTGTGAAGTATGTGCATGGAGGAGCAGCATTGCAGGAAATCGTCGTTCCTGTGCTGCATGTCAGTAAGGGGCGTTCCGCGGCCGACGATGTGAGGCCTGTGGAATTCACTATTCTGCAACGAACCGACAGGCTTTCCAGCAGACAGTTGACTGTGGAATTCTTCCAGAACGAGCCCGTTGGAGGAAAAATCCGCGCACGTACCGTATTGGCCGGATTGTGGGGGCGCGATACGGCAGGCAATGATGTGCTCATCTCCAATGAGACACCGGTCGCCTTCGATCTGCTCGGGCAGGAGAAAAGCGAACGCCATGTGACGGCTACGCTCATGCTGACCAGTGACGCGGAACGATTCAATGGAACGAATATCGAACTGCGCCTGCGTGAGAAGACAGATGGGTCAAATGTGCTGGTCATGCTTGACCAGAAGGCACGATACTTCTTCAAACAGGGCGTGGTGGCCGACGATGCCGGATTCTTCGACTGAATTGGATGAGCACAGAGGAAAGCGACCGTAAGGGGTAACACAATGAATGAGCAGGGTATGAGCCAGAACGGTTGGATTGAAAGTCCTGAACACAACGCGGATGGGAATTCCCTGACCGCGTTGGACGCTAAGATCACTGATATGTTCCCCGGGGTCACCGTCCGCAAGGATCTGGTGAACAAGGTCAAGGGCAATGCACTGGTGCCCTCGTATGTGCTCGAGTTCCTGCTCAGCGCATATGCCACGAACACCGACCAAGCCAGTATCGAGTCGGGTGTGGATCGAGTGCGTGCCATTCTTGCAAACAACTATGTGCATCGCGAGGAAGCCAATCTTATCCAGTCGAAAATCCGCGAGAAAGGGAGCCATAGGATTATCGACCGTGTGCAGGTGGTGCTTAATGACAAAACCGACCTGTATGAGGCAACGTTCTCCAATCTCGGCATCAGCCAGGTCATTGTCGATCCAAGCCTTGTAAAGGCCTATCCGAAACTGCTGGTGACAGGCATCTGGTGCATGTGCCAGATCGGTTACGCATATTCCGGCGACCCGCGCGAAGTACCATGGCAGTTGCTGCAGCTCAAGCCTGTGCAGATGTCGCGTGATGATCGCGAAAACTACATGCAGCAACGTTCGCAATTCACCGATAGCGAATGGATCGATCTGCTGATGCAATCCATTGGGTTCAATCCCGATCTATTCTCCGACCGGGCGAAACTGCTGCATCTGGTACGCATGGTGCCGTTTGTGGAACGAAACTACAATCTGGTCGAACTCGGGCCGAAAGGCACCGGCAAATCGCACATCTACTCGGAATTCTCACCGCACGGCATGCTCATATCCGGCGGGGAAGTGACAGTGGCCAAACTGTTCGTGAACAATTCCAACGGACACTTGGGGCTTGTGGGCTATTGGGACACGGTGGCGTTCGACGAGTTCGCAGGCAAGGCCAAGAAGGCCGGCCGGGACTTGGTGGACATCATGAAGAACTACATGGCCAACAAGTCGTTCTCCCGTGGCGTCGAGACGTTCCAAGGCGAGGCGAGCATGGCGTTCGTAGGCAACACCTCGCATAACGTGCCGTACATGCTGAAAAACTCCGACCTGTTCGAGGAACTGCCGAAACAGTATCACGATCCGGCATTCCTGGATCGTATTCACTTCTATCTGCCGGGTTGGGAGTTCGAACAGATCCGTTCCGAGATGTTCACCAGCGGATTCGGTTTCGTTGTCGACTATCTGGCGGAGATTCTGCACAACCTGCGCGATGCCGATTACAGCGACCGGTTCGAAAAGTATTTCGAACTGTCTTCCACACTGTCCACGCGAGATAAGGACGGCATCAAAAAGACGTTCTCCGGATTGATGAAGCTTATTTACCCGGACGGCAATGCTTCTCCTGAACAGATGGAACCGTTGCTGCGTTGCGCCATCGAGGGCCGTAAGCGCGTCAAGGACCAGCTGTGCCGCATCGACTCCACCATGGAGGAGGTCGAGTTTACCTACAAGCGTGTGAGCGACGGTGAAGTAGTCGCCGTGCAGACGTTGGAAGAGCTCGACTACCCGCAGCTGTATTGGCGTGGGCGTGTAGCTGAGAATTCGGAAGATAAGGGCGAGGCGGAAGCGCCTGTTGCCGATGATGCCGTGGCAATTGCGGGTAGCGAGGGAGGAGCTGGTGCCTCTGAGAATGCCGATGCCTTGCCCGTAGCGCGGCATCAAGAAGCGGTGATGTTGACGCCGGTCGAGCGTCTTGCAGCAAAGGCCGATGGAAAGCAGCGGGAACTGGTCGAGAATCAACGTGGAATCACGTATTTCGGATTATTCGGCCCCTACTTGGCCGGGGCAAAGAAAATCGTTGTAGAGGATGCGTATGTGCGTAAGCCGTACCAGCTGCGTAATCTGGCTGAGTTCTTGGAGATGCTGCTGAGATGCAAAAATCCCGATGAGGATGTAGCCGTTCATCTGGTGACCGGGCATAATGAGCCTGGATTCATGGAAGCGCAGCTAGATGGTTTGAACGAACTGGCATCGACGTTCTCACAGCTGGGCGTGAACCTTACATACGAATTCAGAGACACTTTGCACGACCGTTCCATTACTGCGGATACCGGCTGGGAAATTCTTCCCGGTCGTGGTCTTGACATCTTCCAGAAATTCGTTGACGGCGATTGGCTTAACCCGCTGTTGCGCCATCAGCAGCTCCGCCGCGTTAAGGAATGCAAGGTCACGTATCAGCGGGTCCGCGAGAAGTGAGGCAAAAATGAATGTCCAATGTCCAGCTTGCGGAACGTATGTGGCAGAGACCGCGACCATGTGTCCGTATTGCGGTTTTCGCGGTGATGATCCGAGCCGGCCAATATACAAGCAGGGGGAGTATCGTCCTGTGCCAATTGTGCCTTGCGAAATCGTGATGGATGATGGCCGGCGTGGCGAGATTTGGTTGTCTGACGAAGACAGCAAGAATCTGTTTCGGCATTTGACTGATTGGAAATGGCTTTCAACCATGCTTCCGGCTCTGGCGGAAACATTAGAAAGTATGTTTGGCGGAACTGTGCATTTGGAAGCCAAGCTTCCGGAACATATCATGCGCATGATTGAAGAGGGCAAACTCCATTTCGCCACGGATAAAAACGGTGAGATTCTCGCTGAAGTGTTCGATGAACGCAATAAAATCTTCAAACAAGTGCGTTTGGAGAAAGTCGTCAGAAATGATACGTTATTGCCGGCTATGCAGCATCTTGAAACACAGGCTGCCCTTTGCTTGGTAATGGAAAAAATCGATGAAGTCGGCCGAGCTGTGCAACAGCTCGGTGAGGAAATGCAGCAGGATCGTTTGGCCCGTGTCGATGCTGCGTTTGATATGTTCCAGCAAGCGTGTCGTATCGAGAGCAGTCGGGAACGTAATGAGTATGTACGTGAAGCGTTGAACGAGGCCACGCGCGCGAAGGCTTTGCTGGTGCGTAATTTTGCGCAGCAGCAGCGGCTGGTGAAGCAGGGTAGCAAGAAATCGGATGCTGCATTAAGGGCAATGCAGGATTATGTGGCGATTGTGAATGCAGTGAACGTGCAGATGCAAACGCATATGGCGTTGGGGCAACAGGACGTGGCCGCGTATTGCCTTCAGGATCTTAATAAGTTCATTAAGAACTATGATCTCGATAAGCGCGATACGATGCTCAACCTTGTAGGCAGCGTGAAGAGCAAGAACAGGGGCAGTAATCAGGAAAAGTTTATTGACGGTTCTTTGCAGGTTGCAGCGAACATTGAAAGCGTGGTGAAGGCTCTCGACGCGGGCGAAGTAATTTCTCCGAAGCTCATTACCGAGAATGATGGGAACGGGAATGATTCTAACGATGAGGAGAAGCAGCATGATGAAGAAAACTGAGGATGCTGAAAAAGTTGCTGATGAAATTGCAGGTGTTGACGAAGAGAATCCTGCGTCGAAAAAACGCTCTTGCATCAAGTGCAAGATAGAACTGGCTTCCGACAACAAGCTGCCGTTCTGTCCTGCTTGCTGGGAAGAAATTACCGGCTACCTGAAAAAGACCGGAATCGCCATGGGAACTTTGATGGTCGCTTTGATAAGAAAGTATGGTCCCAAAGTCGGCAAGGCGGTCTTCATGGCGAGGTAGTGCCCGAAGGTTTGCGCACTTAGGGTCGTGCCCGTCCATGGGACGATGATCAGTTCGCTTCCTGCAGGTTGTCATCGAGCCGGGACATGTCGAGGTAGCGGCGCGTGCTCCATTCGTTCGCGGTGACGTACCTGGTTCTGGCGCAGATGAGCATCAACGCGCTGTTGCCGTCCGGGAAACTGCCGACGACGCGCGTGCGACGCCGGATCTCCCGGTTCAGCCGTTCGATCATGTTGTTCGTGCGGATCCTCCTGCGGTGCTCCGTCGGGAATTCCGGCAAAAGGTAGGCGGTCGTCTCCCCGATGCCC
>OCLZ01000224.1_pt1 | contig 15647 bp, 14 predicted proteins | sample 1496091 | NCBI WGS metagenome assembly OCLZ01 (sample SAMN01760948, study PRJEB22395) | human gut metagenome | reverse complement strand
TGCGGCTGCGAATCTCTTGTTGCAGCTTCTCGATCACTTCATTTACGTCCATGCTTCCCAGGTCTTTACCACGGCGGGTGCGAACGGCAACTTTGCCTGATTCCACCTCTTTATCACCACAGACCAGCATATATGGGACGCGACGCAAAGTGTGCTCGCGGATTTTAAAGCCAATCTTCTCATTTCTCAAGTCTGCTTTAACACGAATGCCCGCATTTGATAGTTTTTGCGTCAATTCGTTAACGTAATCAGACTGTGAATCGGTAATATTCATGATAACAACCTGAACCGGCGCAAGCCAGGTCGGGAAGAAACCAGCGAATTCTTCGGTCAGGATACCGATGAAACGTTCCATCGACCCAAGAATTGCGCGGTGAATCATTACCGGTACCTTACGCTCGTTGTCTTCGCCTACATAAGAAGCGCTCAGACGAGAAGGCAAAGAGAAGTCCAGCTGTACTGTACCGCACTGCCATGCACGATCGAGGCAGTCATACAGGGTAAATTCAATTTTCGGACCGTAGAAAGCGCCTTCACCCAGTTGATATTCAAACGGGATGTTGTTTTCTTCCAGCGCAACCGCCAGGTCCGCCTCAGCACGATCCCACATTTCGTCGCTGCCAATACGTTTTTCAGGACGAGTGGAGAGTTTGACGACGATCTTCTCGAAGCCAAAAGTGCTGTACATATCATAGACTAAACGGATACATCCGTTAACTTCATCGCGAATTTGTTCTTCAGTACAGAAGATATGCGCGTCATCCTGGGTAAATCCACGCACGCGCATCAGGCCATGCAGCGAACCTGACGGCTCATTACGGTGGCAGCTACCAAACTCGGCCATACGCAGCGGCAGATCGCGATAAGACTTCAGCCCCTGGTTGAAAATTTGTACGTGACCCGGGCAGTTCATCGGCTTAATGCAGTATTCACGGTTCTCAGAAGACGTGGTGAACATTGCATCTTTGTAGTTGTCCCAGTGACCGGTTTTTTCCCACAGGACACGGTCCATCATGAACGGACCTTTAACTTCCTGATACTGGTACTCTTTCAGTTTAGAACGAACAAACACTTCCAGTTCACGGAAGATGGTCCAGCCGTCGTTGTGCCAGAATACCATACCCGGCGCTTCTTCCTGCATATGGTACAGGTCGAGCTGTTTACCGATTTTACGGTGGTCGCGTTTCGCGGCTTCTTCCAGGCGCTGCAGGTAAGCGTTAAGCGCTTTTTTGTCTGCCCACGCCGTACCGTAAATACGTTGCAACATTTTGTTGTTGCTGTCGCCACGCCAGTAAGCCCCTGCCGTTTTCATTAGTTTGAAATGATGGCAGAAACGCATGTTCGGTACGTGCGGACCGCGGCACATATCGACATATTCTTCATGGAAGTACAGACCTGGCTTGTCATCATGGGCGATGTTTTCGTCAAGAATGGAGACTTTGTAGCTCTCCCCACGGTTGGCGAATGTTTCACGCGCTTCGTGCCAGCTGACTTTCTTCTTAATGACGTCGTAGTTTTTCTCAGCAAGCTCATGCATCCGCTTCTCGAGTGCTTCGACATCTTCCTGGGTTAACGTGCGGTCAAGATCAACGTCGTAATAAAAACCGTTGTCAATAACCGGGCCGATTGCCATTTTGGTATGCGGCCAAAGTTGTTTAATCGCGTGCCCTAACAGGTGCGCACAGGAGTGACGAATGATCTCCAGACCGTCTTCGTCTTTGGCGGTAATGATGGACAGTTGTGCGTCGTTTTCAATCAGATCGCAAGCATCAACCAGTTCGCCATTAACGCGCCCTGCGATACAGGCTTTCGCCAGACCTGGACCAATGTCCAGCGCAACATCCATGGGGCTTACAGCGTGGTCGTAATGGCGTTGGCTGCCATCAGGAAGAGTTATAACAGGCATTTTATATCCTTATTTGCAGTGGTGACCCACACGAAAGATCACATACAAAGAAAAATTTGTTTATTAACAGTTCATTGCGAAACCATCTAGCCAACAAATGCTAAATTGGTTCGCAATCAGGTACACAAATGAAAGACATTAACCTCTCACCTTCCACCCGGTCGAACGATGTTAACACTAAAAAAAGGGAGATTGTACCTTTCCGTTTCACATTGATTCGATTCGCAATTCGTTTGTAGTGAGTACACCAGCAAAACGCTTAAAGAACCACTGATAACATCACGGTGCGTCTGAAAGGTTTACTGCGAGCGGATTTACAGCAGCATAAACTGAATCCAGCAAAGTTCGTTGCGTGATTTGGCGGTAGTATTTTAAACGCTCATGAGATTAATGACGAAGTGGTCATATCACAATGATAAAAGTGACACAATTCTTATAACAATTTTTCGTGCACATTTCGTTCTGGCGATAATAATTAATCATCATCCTCAAAACCTCCAGATATATATAAGGCGAATAGATTATGAGTCAAAACGATATCATTATCAGAACTCATTATAAGTCTCCTCATAGATTGCACATCGATAGCGACATACCAACACCTTCATCAGAGCCTATTAATAAATTTGCGCGCCAGCTCATCACCCTACTTGATACCTCTGACTTAAGTTCGATGCTGTCATACTGTGTTATTCAGGAATTTACCGCAAACTGTCGAAAAATATCACAAAATTGTTATTCCACTGCCCTTTTTACCATTAACTTTGCCACTTCACCCATCCATGCAGAAAATATACTCATTACATTACACTATAAAAAAGATTTCATTTCCTTATTACTGGAAACCACGCCTATTAAAGCTAACCATTTGCGAAGCATACTGGATTATATTGAACAGGAACAGTTAACTGCTGAAGATCGTAACCATTGTATGAAACTGTCTAAAAAAATCCATAGAGAAAAAACTATACACCCAACAGTAAATCTCAATGGTAGTGCATGTTTTTTGCAATCTCCTTCTGACGCTATTTTTTGTCGCCATCTGTCATTGCAATACGCCCTTGATTCATTGAGAAATGGAAAAGGCAAAGTCAACCTGATTAAACATTACTCCTCCGTTGAATCCATACAGCAGCATATCCCCTTAGTCCGGGATGCGGAGTTCAGAGCATTACTTCGCCATCCTCCTGCAGGGAGTCGCGTTATCGCGAGTAAGGATTTTGGCTTCGCTTTAGATATTTTCTTTTGTCGAATGATGGCAAACAATGTCAGTCATATGTCCGCGATTTTATATATAGACAATCATACTTTGTCAGTAAGGCTACGAATAAAGCAGTCAGTGTATGGACAATTAAATTATGTTGTGTCTGTTTACGACCCGAACGATACCAACGTTGCCGTCAGAGGCACCCACAGGACAGCACGGCGCTTTCTCTCGCTTGATAAGTTCATCAGTTCAGCTCCCGATGCTCAGACCTGGGCTGATAGGTATGTTCGCAACTGTGCAATTGCTATTCTTCCTCTATTACCTGAGGGAGTTCCAGTTGCTATTTTAGCGGGTATCACGACACGAATGCCATTTGCCCCTATACATCCATCGGCAATGTTGTTAATAATGGCCACAGGCCAGACTCAATAGCTTATTACACTATTCAAACAGTTGCCCATACTCCCTGAAAAAGAAATCATTGAAATAATAACTGCGCAGAATAGCGTTGGTACACCTGCTTTATTTCTGGCTATGATGAACGGACAAACTGACAACGTAAAAATATTTATGCAAGAAATCCAGTCACTGGTATACAATCATATCATTCATGAAGATAATCTGGTTAAATTACTTCAAACTAAAAGTGCTAACGAAACACCTGGACTCTATATCTCCATGTTGTATGGATTCGATGAAATAATCGATATCTTTCTGAATGCATTAACCACTCCAATAGCACAAGAACTTTTAAACAAAAAAATGGTGATGGATATTTTAGCCATGAAAACACGTGATGGTGAACCAGGGTTATTTGCTGCAATGGAAAATAATCACCCTTTGTGTTTCACACGGTTCCTCTCTAAAGTTTATGGGATCGCCGTTAAATATAAACTCAGCAAAATCAACATCATGGACTTATTAAAAGGCGCGACAGCACATGGAACCCCTGCTTTATACATCGCCATGAGCAAGGGTAATAAAGACGTCGTGTTATCTTATATATCAACACTGAGTACTTTTGCAAAAAAATATTCTTTTAGTCAACGTCAATTATTCACACTGTTGGCCGCTAAAAATCATGAAAACATGTCAGCTGTTCATATAGCCATTCATCATAATCATTATAAAACTGTAGAAACATATTATGCTGCTATTAATGCAATCAGCCAAAGCCTGAGTTTTAGTGCTGATGAACTAAAAACGTATTTATAACCAGCTATTTATGATATTTGTATATCGATACATAATTTTATTTTTTTCATAAAACGCAGAAACAGTGATCAGGTGTACAACGCCACCCGACGGCTGTAATAACAAAAAATCCCTTGATGCCTGTCCCTTTTGTTACACTCCGTTATCACGCACAAGAGATATGCAGGACACTGGTATGCCGACTAAACGCTTTGATAAAAAACACTGAAAGATGGTGGTGGTGCTACTGGCAATCTGTGGCGCTATGTTGTTGCTACGTTGGGCAGCAATGATTTGGGGCTGAGCAGTGACAAACGAAGACAGCCAGACCGCATAACACGGTCCGGCAGATAATTTTACATGCTGTAGCCCAGCGATAAGGTTGTCCGACGATCGGTATGTTCCGGTGCAGACTCTGGAGGTTCAGAGTTCCATGTGACGTTGTAAGCCACTTTCAGTCCAAAATGTTCATTAATAGCAACATTTAATGCGCTTTCGGAGTTCAGCGTTGTGTCTTCCGCGCCAAAGACGGAAACACCCTGCGTAAATTTAGCGTTGTCAGTCAACTGCCATGCATAAGCACCGGAGGCATAGCCCAGCGGCTGAGTTTCACTGGCATTGTCGGTATATTTGTCGTAACGCACACCTGGACCGAATTCAAAGCGGAAACTGTGTACCGGGCCATTCAAAAACTGACGACCATAACCCGCGGTCAACACATCGCGCTCTCGATAGCCGTTATAACGGTCTGTCAGCCAGCTTGCCTGACCAAATAAATAGTCATAATCAGTTAAATTAAAACGGCTACGCCCGCCCGCCGCATATTTTTCTGAAGAACGCTCATCATTAGAAGAAGTATTACTGGCGTTCCCCCACAGCGACCAGGCAGTGGTTTGTCCATACCAGGTCATGGTGGTGTCAGCCGTAAGTGAGGAGCTTTTCGTATTGCCTGATTGTGCAAGATATCCTGCGTTCAGATTACCTTCGAAAGGTTTTTTAGCGCTGGCAGGATCGTCCATGACAGTAAAAACGGAATCATCGGCAGCTGCATTCAGTGACGCAAACATGCCCCCCGCCAACATAACGATGGCAGGAACTGTCTTCAAAAGCTTCATTTATCAAGAGTCCGTACAACAAAAAAAGAGACCATCGCGGTCCCGGAAACTTTCTTAAGGATCAAAGATTAGCGTCCCTGGAAAGGTAACGAATTATAAAAAGGCGCGAATAACTTAGCAATGTATTCTTATTTCATTTTTTGAATAAGCATGTGGCGAAAACAGATTTTTATTTATATATATTTATCTGCAAAATTTTAAATAAAGCTCTAATAAATCATATTGTTAATTTCTTCACTTTCGGCTGATTCGGTGCCAGACTGAAATCAGCCTATAGGAGGAAATGATGGTACGTATCTATACGTTGACACTTGCGCCCTCTCTCGATAGCGCAACAATTACCCCGCAAATTTATCCCGAAGGAAAACTGCGCTGTACCGCACCGGTGTTCGAACCCGGGGGCGGCGGCATCAACGTCGCCCGCGCCATTGCCCATCTTGGAGGCAGTGCCACAGCGATCTTCCCGGCGGGTGGCGCGACCGGCGAACACCTGGTTTCTCTGTTGGCGGATGAAAATGTCCCCGTCGCTACTGTAGAAGCCAAAGACTGGACCCGGCAGAATTTACACGTACATGTGGAAGCAAGCGGTGAGCAGTATCGTTTTGTTATGCCAGGCGCGGCATTAAATGAAGATGAGTTTCGCCAGCTTGAAGAGCAAGTTCTGGAAATTGAATCCGGGGCCATCCTGGTCATAAGCGGAAGCCTGCCGCCAGGTGTGAAGCTGGAAAAATTAACCCAACTGATTTCCGCTGCGCAAAACCAAGGGATCCGCTGCATCATCGACAGTTCTGGCGAAGCGTTAAGTGCAGCACTGGCGATTGGTAACATCGAGTTGGTTAAGCCTAACCAAAAAGAACTCAGTGCGCTGGTGAATCGCGAACTCACCCAGCCAGACGATGTCCGCAAAGCCGCGCAGGAAATCGTTAATAGCGGCAAGGCCAAACGGGTTGTCGTTTCCCTTGGTGCACAAGGAGCGCTGGGTGTTGATAGTGAAAACTGCATTCAGGTGGTGCCACCACCGGTGAAAAGCCAGAGTACCGTTGGCGCTGGTGACAGCATGGTCGGCGCGATGACACTGAAACTGGCAGAAAATGCCTCTCTTGAAGAGATGGTCCGTTTTGGCGTAGCTGCGGGGAGTGCAGCCACACTCAATCAGGGAACACGTCTGTGCTCCCATGACGATACGCAAAAAATTTACGCTTACCTTTCCCGCTAACAAAAACATTCCCCCAGCATTGGGGGAATCACCACCAACCTGTCGGCAACGCGTTTCTCCGACTATGCTCAAAAGTCATGTGATAACAAAGGGGTGAACTATGGCCAGTGGCGATCTTGTCCGTTATGTCATAACCGTCATGTTGCATGAGGATACATTGACTGAAATTAACGAGTTGAATAATTACCTGACTCGCGACGGTTTTTTGCTCACCATGACGGATGATGAGGGAAATATCCATGAGCTGGGGACTAACACTTTTGGACTTATCAGTACCCAAAGTGAAGAAGAAATTAGAGAACTGGTTTCGGGGCTTACCCAAAGTGCAACCGGCAAAGATCCTGAAATCACCATCACGACCTGGGAGGAATGGAATAGCAACAGAAAATAAATGGTTTTTGGGCAATAATCAGTCTGTGGTGTGCGTTAGCTCGTGTTTTTACACCGCATTCTTGCGCTAACCTTATGATCTGGCAGACAACATGGGAGAGACATCATGTGGCAGGCAATCAGTCGTCTTTTGAGCGAGCAGTTAGGTGAAGGCGAAATCGAACTGCGTAATGAACTGCCTGGCGGAGAAGTCCATGCCGCATGGCATTTGCGCTATGCAGGACATGACTTTTTCGTCAAATGTGATGAAAGGGAACTGCTTCCCGGTTTTACCGCCGAAGCCGACCAACTGGAGTTACTGTCGCGTAGTAAAACCGTCACCGTGCCTAAGGTTTGGGCAGTAGGCGCTGACCGTGACTACAGTTTTCTGGTGATGGATTATCTCCCACCTCGTCCGCTGGATGCGCATAGCGCATTTATTCTTGGTCAGCAAATTGCGCGTTTACATCAATGGAGTGACCAACCACAATTTGGCCTCGATTTTGATAACTCGCTCTCCACAACTCCACAGCCCAACACCTGGCAACGTCGCTGGTCAACGTTTTTTGCTGAACAACGGATTGGCTGGCAGTTGGAACTGGCAGCAGAGAAAGGGATCGCTTTCGGCAATATCGACGCCATCGTCGAGCATATTCAGCAGCGTCTGGCCTCGCATCAACCGCAGCCTTCTCTGTTGCACGGCGATTTATGGTCCGGCAACTGTGCGCTGGGTCCGGATGGCCCGTACATTTTCGACCCTGCCTGCTACTGGGGTGACCGAGAGTGCGACCTGGCGATGTTACCGCTGCATACTGAACAGCCGCCACAAATCTATGACGGCTATCAGTCAGTATCCCCGCTACCTGCCGATTTCCTTGAACGTCAACCGGTTTACCAACTCTACACGCTGTTAAATCGTGCAAGATTATTTGGCGGTCAGCATTTGGTTATTGCTCAGCAGTCATTGGATAGATTATTAGCAGCATGATATGGGTTGAGGATAATGGCCGCTCCGTGCGGCCTTTTGATTAAATAAACCCAAGCAGAGAAAAGAACACATAACCTGCAGCAATACAAATAACCGGCAGGATATATAGTGAGAAAAACTGCAGGAAAATAGTATGGTGCGGAACAACAATACGGGACTCAATTTGTTCACGCGTTAGCCCCTCTTCCCCTTTGGCTTTTTCCAGAATGAGTTGATCTTCAACACCTTCCCGCAAGAAGCGCGCCTGGCGACTCATCCGGGCACCGGAATCCTGCAACGCCAGTCCGACAAAAATCAGGATGAAAATCACCCAGAACATAACGTTCACGCCACCATTAAAATTAGGGGTCGGGGAGTTATACCAGAACAGATTCAAAAAAGGCGTATTCGCCTGCATCATATCGATCATGACATGAGTAAAGTCGAGCATGACCGCATTAATGCCTTCCTGGTTTTCCTGCCGGGTATTCATAAATTTCAGCAAAGAAATCAATGTAGAGATCAATGCAGGTATAAAAATCACCCAACCCAAAATCCTTTTCAAAACAGCAATGCGTCCAGCTTGTTGATACGTCATGAGTTCTCCTTGATTAAGACGCGTCGTTTCACTTAGTTTACCTGTAGATATCTGTTTTCGCCCATTCTTTAAAGGCGATATGATAGGCGCTTAATCATAAGCACGGCTTAATACCTTACACATAATGCTCTAAAGGAGAGGTTGTAATGTCAACCCCGCGTCAGATTCTTGCTGCAATTTTTGATATGGATGGATTACTTATCGACTCAGAACCTTTATGGGATCGAGCCGAACTGGATGTGATGGCAAGCCTGGGGGTGGATATCTCCCGTCGTAACGAGCTGCCGGACACCTTAGGTTTACGCATCGATATGGTGGTCGATCTTTGGTACGCCCGGCAACCGTGGAATGGGCCAAGCCGTCAGGAAGTAGTAGAACGGGTTATTGCCCGTGCCATTTCACTGGTTGAAGAGACACGTCCATTATTACCAGGCGTGCGCGAAGCCGTTGCGTTATGCAAAGAACAAGGTTTATTGGTGGGACTGGCCTCCGCGTCACCACTACATATGCTGGAAAAAGTGTTGACCATGTTTGACTTACGCGACAGTTTCGACGCCCTCGCCTCGGCTGAAAAACTGCCTTACAGCAAGCCGCATCCGCAAGTATATCTCGACTGCGCAGCAAAACTGGGCGTTGACCCACTGACCTGCGTGGCGCTGGAAGACTCGGTAAATGGCATGATCGCTTCTAAAGCAGCCCGCATGCGTTCCATCGTCGTTCCTGCGCCAGAAGCGCAAAATGATCCACGTTTTGTATTAGCAAACGTCAAACTCTCATCGCTGACAGAACTCACCGCAAAAGACCTTCTCGGTTAATGACCAGGGGCAGTGATCACGCTGCCCCTGGTTCTTTATCTGAATTTGCATTCAACTGACGGATTAATCGTCAATTTAAGAGAAAGAGTTACACCGTCACCACTTCCGTGCACTGTATAAAAATCCTATACTGTACGTATCGACAGTTTAGTGAGTTTTATCATGACGGCGGAAGGTCACCTTCTCTTTTCTATTGCTTGTGCGGTATTTGCCAAAAATGCCGAGCTGACGCCCGTGCTGGCACAGGGTGACTGGTGGCATATTGTCCCTTCCGCAATCCTGACGTGTTTGTTACCGGACATCGATCACCCAAAGTCGTTTCTTGGGCAGCGATTAAAATGGATATCAAAACCGATCGCCCGCGCTTTTGGGCATCGTGGTTTTACCCACAGTCTGCTGGCGGTATTTGCGCTGCTGGCAACCTTTTACCTTAAGGTTCCGGAAGGCTGGTTCATTCCGGCTGATGCGCTACAAGGAATGGTGCTGGGTTATTTGAGCCACATACTTGCCGATATGCTGACACCCGCCGGTGTTCCCCTGCTCTGGCCATGCCGCTGGCGTTTCCGCTTGCCTATCCTGGTTCCCCAAAAGGGCAACCAACTGGAACGTTTTATCTGCATGGCATTATTTGTCTGGTCGGTATGGATGCCCCATTCATTACCCGAGAACAGCGCTGTTCGTTGGTCATCGCAAATGATCAATACCTTGCAGATCCAGTTTCATCGGCTTATTAAGCATCAGGTTGAATACTAAAAAGGCAAAAATCACCTTTCTGGAATAAGCAATTCCATTTGAATATAAGAGCCAGCTCACAGTTCTGTTAATCTTGCGCCAACACTATGACTGCTACGCAGTGATAGAAATAATAAGATCAGGAGAACGGGGATGAACTTTCCATTAATTGCGAACATCGTGGTGTTCGTTGTACTGCTGTTTGCGCTGGCTCAGACCCGCCATAAACAGTGGAGTCTGGCGAAAAAAGTGCTGGTGGGTCTGGTGATGGGTGTGGTTTTTGGCCTTGCCCTGCATACCATTTATGGTTCTGACAGCCAGGTACTTAAAGATTCTGTACAGTGGTTTAACATCGTTGGTAACGGCTATGTTCAACTGCTGCAAATGATCGTTATGCCGTTAGTCTTCGCCTCTATTCTGAGCGCGGTTGCCCGTCTGCATAACGCATCTCAGTTAGGCAAAATCAGTTTTCTGACCATCGGTACGCTTTTGTTTACCACGCTGATTGCGGCGCTGGTCGGTGTGCTGGTCACCAACCTGTTTGGTTTGACGGCTGAAGGTCTGGTTCAGGGTGGTGCAGAAACTGCACGTCTGAACGCCATTGAAAGTAACTATGTTGGTAAAGTCTCTGATCTGAGCGTTCCGCAGCTGGTCTTGTCCTTTATCCCGAAAAACCCGTTTGCCGATCTTACCGGAGCCAATCCGACGTCAATTATCAGCGTGGTAATTTTTGCCGCATTCCTCGGCGTAGCTGCATTGAAACTGCTGAAGGATGATGCGCCGAAAGGTGAACGCGTCTTAGCCGCTATCGATACCCTACAAAGCTGGGTGATGAAACTGGTTCGCCTTGTCATGCAGTTGACCCCTTACGGCGTTCTGGCTCTAATGACCAAAGTGGTTGCAGGTTCTAACTTGCAAGACATCATCAAACTGGGAAGTTTCGTTGTCGCGTCCTACCTCGGTCTGCTGATTATGTTTGCAGTGCATGGCATTCTGCTGGGCATTAATGGCGTGAGTCCGCTGAAGTACTTCCGTAAGGTATGGCCTGTGCTGACGTTTGCCTTTACCAGCCGTTCCAGTGCTGCGTCTATCCCACTGAATGTGGAAGCACAAACGCGTCGTCTGGGCGTTCCTGAATCCATCGCCAGTTTCGCCGCCTCTTTCGGTGCAACCATTGGTCAGAACGGCTGCGCCGGTTTGTATCCGGCAATGCTGGCGGTGATGGTTGCGCCTACGGTTGGCATTAACCCGCTGGACCCGATGTGGATTGCGACGCTGGTCGGTATTGTTACCGTTAGTTCCGCAGGCGTTGCCGGTGTCGGTGGTGGTGCAACTTTCGCCGCACTGATTGTGCTGCCTGCGATGGGCCTGCCAGTAACCCTGGTGGCGCTGTTAATCTCCGTTGAACCGCTTATCGACATGGGCCGTACGGCGCTAAACGTTAGTGGCTCGATGACAGCTGGCACGCTGACCAGCCAGTGGCTGAAGCAAACCGATAAAGCCATTCTGGATAGCGAAGACGACGCCGAACTGGCACACCGTTAATTCTTATGCTGGCAACGGCCCGTTTTGTATAGGGGTCGTTGCCTTACTTTTTAAATGTTCCATCGCGGCGATGCATACTGACTCATATTTAAACAGATCGTCAGCGAAAAAAATGTCCAACTTATCAATACATTCCTGGCTCAATGAATGTGCCTGTAGCGAGAAGCTTAAAACCTCATACCCGAGACGTTTTCTAAGTGAACTATCTGGAATACTCATAATATCTTCAAGCACACCACTTCCCATTCCCGGAAGATTTAGTGGATTAAAAAGAAGATTGATATTAAGCATTGATATTATCGAAGGAAACTTTAGGAGACTTTCATTTTTTGAATCGCAGCAAAAATGCTCCCGGCAGGATGTATATAATTTTCTTCATAGTATATAGTCCTTAAATAGTGAATAACCAACCTGTTTTTTATATTGATCAAATTGGTCATTTTTTTCTGGGCGAAATACAGAAGTGACATCCCTTCCAATAAAATCTTTATTTATACCTCTTATCCGAATTTCACTACCATAAAGATTATTAATTATTACTCTATATTTAACATTGTCCTGCAGATATGTATCAAAACTAAGTGCTGGCGCTCCTGGTTTTGAGACATCATAGTTAATGTTAGACATATAGGCAATCATACGATTGAAGTTTGATTCTGCTATTTCATCGCAGTCACATTGACCCGTTGATATAAAGAAAGTGAGTGCCGCTATGGTAGACTCAAGCCTTTCTTTAAAAGAGTCAAAAGCCAGAGTTTTAATATTTAAATCACCATAATTACTCTGTATTAAGTTTGTAGAAAACATCTCCCACCTCATATTGTTAAAAAAATTATTATCTCATTTAAATCTAAGTCATTTACAATATAAGTTTAAGAGCGACGCCACAGGATGAACTATCAAAAATAGCTCATCATGATTAGCAAAACTTAACCATTTTAAAATAAATAAACAATTAAAGAAAAAAGATCACTTATTTATAGCAATAGATCGTCAAAGGCAGCTTTTTGTTACTGGTGGTTTGAATGAATGTAGCAATGAAATACAGAATTTCAGGTCATGTAACTCCCGGCAAAACCGGGAGGTACGTAATCTTTACTCAGTCACTTCCCCTTCCTGGCGGATCTGATTTGCCCAACGCTGGGCGGATTCAGGCACAGTAAACGCCGGTGAGCGCAGAAATGACTCTCCCATCAGTACGAACGCAACATATTTGCCACGCAGCATCCAGACATCACGAAACGAATCCATCTTTATCGCATGTTCTGGCGGCGCGGGTTCCGTGCGTGGGACATAGCTAATAATCTGGCGGTTTTGCTGGCGGAGCGGTTTCTTCATTACTGGCTTCACTAAACGCATATTAAAAATCAGAAAAACTGTAGTTTAGCCGATTTAGCCCCTGTACGTCCCACTTTGCGTGTATTTCATAACACCGTTTCCAGAATAGTCTCCGAAGCGGGATCTGGCTGATGGTCTATAGTTAGAGGGTTTTTTGACCAAAACAGCGGCCCTTTCAGTAATAAATTAAGGAGACGAGTTCAATGTCGCAACATAACGAAAAGAACCCACATCAGCACCAGTCACCACTACACGATTCCAGCGAAGCGAAACCGGGGATGGACTCACTGGCACCTGAGGACGGATCTCATCGTCCAGCGGCTGAACCAACACCGCCAGGTGCACAACCTACCGCCCCTGGGAGCCTGAAAGCCCCTGATACACGTAACGAAAAACTTAATTCTCTGGAAGACGTACGCAAAGGCAGTGAAAATTATGCGCTGACCACTAATCAGGGCGTGCGCATCGCCGATGATCAAAACTCACTGCGTGCCGGTAACCGTGGTCCAACGCTGCTGGAAGATTTTATTCTGCGCGAGAAAATCACCCACTTTGACCATGAGCGCATCCCGGAACGTATTGTTCATGCACGCGGATCAGCAGCTCACGGTTATTTCCAGCCATATAAAAGCTTAAGCGATATCACCAAAGCGGATTTCCTCTCAGATCCGAACAAAATCACCCCAGTATTTGTTAGGTTCTCTACCGTTCAGGGTGGCGCTGGCTCTGCCGATACCGTGCGTGATATCCGTGGTTTTGCCACCAAGTTCTATACTGAAGAGGGTATTTTTGACCTCGTTGGCAATAACACGCCAATCTTCTTTATCCAGGATGCGCATAAATTCCCCGATTTTGTTCATGCGGTAAAACCAGAACCGCACTGGGCAATTCCACAAGGGCAAAGTGCCCACGATACTTTCTGGGATTATGTTTCTCTGCAACCTGAAACTCTGCACAACGTGATGTGGGCGATGTCGGATCGCGGCATCCCCCGCAGTTACCGCACCATGGAAGGCTTCGGTATTCACACCTTCCGCCTGATTAATGCCGAAGGGAAGGCAACGTTTGTACGTTTCCACTGGAAACCACTGGCAGGTAAAGCCTCACTCGTTTGGGATGAAGCACAAAAACTCACCGGACGTGACCCGGACTTCCACCGCCGCGAGTTGTGGGAAGCCATTGAAGCAGGCGATTTTCCGGAATACGAACTGGGCTTCCAGTTGATTCCTGAAGAAGATGAATTCAAGTTCGACTTCGATCTTCTCGATCCAACCAAACTGATCCCGGAAGAACTGGTGCCCGTTCAGCGTGTCGGCAAAATGGTGCTCAATCGCAATCCGGATAACTTCTTTGCCGAAAACGAACAAGCAGCATTCCATCCAGGTCATATTGTTCCTGGTCTGGACTTCACCAACGATCCGCTGTTGCAGGGACGTTTGTTCTCCTATACCGATACACAAATCAGTCGTCTTGGTGGGCCGAATTTCCATGAGATTCCGATTAACCGTCCGACCTGCCCTTACCACAACTTCCAGCGTGATGGCATGCATCGTATGGGGATCGACACTAACCCGGCGAATTACGAACCGAACTCGATCAACGATAACTGGCCGCGCGAAACACCGCCGGGACCGAAACGCGGCGGTTTTGAATCATATCAGGAACGCGTGGAAGGAAATAAAGTTCGTGAGCGCAGTCCATCGTTTGGCGAATATTATTCCCATCCGCGTCTGTTCTGGCTAAGTCAGACGCCATTCGAGCAGCGCCATATTGTCGATGGTTTCAGTTTTGAGTTAAGCAAAGTCGTTCGTCCGTATATTCGTGAGCGCGTTGTTGACCAGCTGGCGCATATTGATCTCACTCTGGCCCAGGCGGTGGCGAAAAATCTCGGTATCGAACTGACTGACGACCAGCTGAATATCACCCCACCTCCGGACGTCAACGGTCTGAAAAAGGATCCATCCTTAAGTTTGTACGCCATTCCTGACGGTGATGTGAAAGGTCGCGTGGTAGCGATTTTACTTAATGATGAAGTGAGATCGGCAGACCTTCTGGCCATTCTCAAGGCCCTGAAGGCCAAAGGCGTTCATGCCAAACTGCTCTACTCCCGAATGGGTGAAGTGACTGCGGATGACGGTACGGTGTTGCCTATAGCCGCTACCTTTGCCGGTGCACCTTCGCTGACGGTCGATGCGGTCATTGTCCCTTGCGGCAATATCGCGGATATCGCTGACAACGGCGATGCCAACTACTACCTGATGGAAGCCTACAAACACCTTAAACCGATTGCGCTGGCGGGAGACGCGCGCAAGTTTAAAGCAACAATCAAGGTCGCTGACCAGGGTGAAGAAGGGATTGTGGAAGCTGACAGCGCTGACGGTAGTTTTATGGATGAACTGCTAACGCTGATGGCAGCACACCGCGTGTGGTCACGCATTCCTAAGATTGACAAAATTCCTGCCTGATGGGAGGCGGCGCAATTGCGCCGCCTCAAATGATTTACATAGTGCGCTTTGTTTATGCCGGATGCGGCGTGAACGCCTTATCCGGCCTACAAAGTCGTATAAATTCAATGTATTGCAGTTTATTGGTAGATACTGTTATGGCCTGCAAGTTTTTTCCTGGTCCGGTTTCCCGGATTGCAG
>OCLZ01000207.1_pt1 | contig 16301 bp, 16 predicted proteins | sample 1496091 | NCBI WGS metagenome assembly OCLZ01 (sample SAMN01760948, study PRJEB22395) | human gut metagenome | reverse complement strand
TCCTTCGATGATGAGTATGTTGCTCGACAGAAAAGAGAAGAGCAACTGGCCCTGGCATACGAATGGGCATGTTCGTTCCCCTTGGCAAAAATGATGGAACTGGGCTGGATTCCCATGGTAAAGACGGTTGAGGAGAAAGTCAAGGCATTGCTCTCGTTCTTTCAGGTCAGCACGGAAAGGGCATGGGAAGACTACTACCTGAACCAACAGTTGAAAGTGGCATTCCGTATATCCCTCAATAACACCAAAGAGCCGCACGCCATATCCGCATGGCTGCGTCAGGGAGAAGTGCAGGCAGCAGAAACGGAAGTCTGCGAGTTTTCCGAGAAGGCACTGCGTGAAGCTATCCCTGCCATGAAAAGCCTCTGTGCTGAGCATCCTGCTGATTTTGCCGTGGCATTGCAGGAACTGTGTGCCAAGGTGGGCGTCAAGCTGGTTTATACACCTTGTCTGCCCAAGGCTCCCATCAACGGCTCCACAAGATGGATCAATGATGCGCCCTGCATTCAGATGACGGGAAGACATAAGAGAAACGACATATTCTGGTTCACATTCTTCCACGAATTGGGACACATCCTGCTACATGGCAAGAAAGACATATTCTTGGAAGACATTGAATATGCGGACAAACAGAAGGAAAAGGAGGAAGAGGCCGATGCTTTCTCTTCACGCACCTTACTGTCTCAGGCAGAGGAAAACGAGATAATCAGGCAGGGAGATTTTTCTGCTGATACGATTCGATATTATGCAGAAAAGTTCAATGTACATCCCGCAATCATTGTCGGAAGATTGCAGCACAAGAAGGTAATTCCATTTACCGCACATTCAACTCTGATAGAAAAGATAGAGCTTTTCAATTAGCACGATATAATAAGCCCTCCAGGCGAGCCGCAAGGCAGCATACTTGGAGGGCGTTCTTCATTTTAGGCGGTAGCGGAATCTTTGTCCACTACCGCCTTTTTCTTACTTGCTTTGCAGCAGATGCTTCAGGCTTTCATCGCTGGCGATGCGTTCCAGCTCGTCTTTCACAATCTGCTTCACCTCGTCCTTGATGCGGTTGTAGTTCTCCTGTACTTTCTCCTTCATGCAGTCGTTGCCGTGCTCGTCCGTGTAGTCCGTGATGACGGGAATGGGCTTGTAGGCTTTCGTCTCGGCGGCGACCTTCGCATTGTCCACCACAATTTCCGCATGGAAAATCTTCTGCTCGATGCGCTCGTCGAAGTTGTCGGAGACAGCACCCACGAACATGCCCTGCGTGAGGCCGGAAATCTTGCTGGGCGGGATGAGCGAGTCCATCTGTGTGTTGATGGAGGTGGAAACGTCCTGACGGTTGATGGAGATGGACTGCCGTTTCTGCAACACCTTGCCGAAACGCTCCGAAAGCGTCTTGGCGGTCTCGCCCACCACCTGCCCGGAGAAGATGTTGCCGACGGTGTTCATCACCACCTTTGCCTCCTTGTCGCCATAGTCACGCACCAGCTGCGAGAAATCCTGAAAGCCCAGACACACCGCCACCTTGTTGCTGCGTGCCGTGGCGATGAGGTTGTCCAGTCCCTTGAAATAGATGGTGGGCAGCTCGTCGATGATGACCGACGATTTCAGCATCCCCTTCTTGTTGATGAGTTTCACGATGCGGGAGTTATACAATCCGAGTGCCGCTCCATAAATGTTCTGGCGGTCGGGATTGTTGCCCACGCAGAGAATCTTCGGTTCTTCGGGGTTGTTGATGTCGAGCGTGAACTCGCTGTCCGACATCACCCAGTAGAGCTGTGGCGAAATCATGCGTGAGAGCGGAATCTTCGCGCTGGCAATCTGTCCCTGCAGCTGTTCCATCGCTCCCCCTTGCCAAGCGTCCATGAAGGGCGAAAGGTAGTTCTCCAGTTCGGGATAGCTCGTCAGGATGGGAAACACATCCTCGTAGCGGCGGTTGAGCAGTTCGATGGCATGGGGAAAGGTGCAATACCTGCCGCCCTGATAGATGCGCAGGAACCAGATGATGGCAGCGAAGAGGATGATGGGCGATTCCACGAAGAAGTCGCCCTGCTTCTGCACCCACGTGCGGTTGAGGTTGAGCATGATGGTGTAGGCACTCTCGTAGGCATCCGAAATGTCGGTCATGAAGTCCGGGTGGATGGGGTTGCAGCGGTGGCTGCGGCGAGGGTCGTCGAAGTTGATGACGTAGAACTGTGGCTTCACCTTGTACCCCTCCGGGTGGTTGAGCAGATGGTTGTAGGCAATCATGGAGAGGTCGGGAAACTTGAAGTCATACACATACATCGAATATCCTTTCTCTATCTGCTGCTTGATGAAATTGTTCACCACGGCATACGACTTACCGCTGCCCGGCGTGCCCAGTACGATGGAGGCACGGAAGGGATTGACCACGTTGATCCAGCCCCTGTTCCACCGCTTGCGGTAGTAGAAGCGTGTGGGCAGGTTCACGGAATAGTCGTTCTCCAGCAGCCTTGTCTCCTGCATGAAACTCTCGTTCTCCGTGTTGAACACATCCTCCATCAGGTTGTGCTTCAGCAGGCGGCTCATCCACAACCCGCCCATCAGCAGGCAGACGTAGCCCGTGCCGATGGTGGCGATGTACAGGCCCGCCACCGCCTCCGTGGGCAGTGGCAACACCAATATCCACCAGTTGAGGAAGAATAGCACGCTGCCTGCTGCCAGTGCCGCCCAAATCCTGCTCCAGGTGATTTCCTCGCCCTTCACACCCTTCGTGCCGAGGCAGGAAAGGGCAAGCAGGAGTACGGCGAACAGCTTCGTGTAGAGGATGGAGTGGAACAGTCCCGCCGTGCGGTTGAAGTTCATCAGAATCCTGTCCACCACGCCGATGTCCACACCCCATAGCCGTATGGCACCGTAGCAGTACCAGTACACGTTCATCACTACCAGTATAATACTCACGGCACGCAGAAAATCCATGATTTTCGCCAGTGCCCTCAAATCGTCTTCTTGTGACATACCTTGATTCTTTTTTTGATTGTTGATACTTTGATTACATTCCCAATCCCTTGCGCTTTTTCTTTTTCTTCTTCCGCTGCATGGCACGGATAAACGCCTCCTCTTCGGGGTCGATACCTGAACCGTCGGGTGAGAAAAGCCCTGCGCCTGAGATGTGGAAATCGTCAGCGGTGTACTCCTCTGCTTTCGGCATGACAGCGTTTCTATCTTCCGCAGGTACGCTCTCTTCCGCAGGTATAGTCATCGCTATCGGTTCCTCGTTGGCGTATGGCAGCGTGAAGTGTTCCTGCAAGGCATTGGCCGAAAATCCCCTGCCCATGCGTGAGCCGTTGAGCACGCAGCCCGTGCGGTGGTCAATGAAGGTAGCGCCGTAGATGCGCCCGTCCTCCGTATGGCGCAGCACCGTGTCGATGCCTCTTTCCCTGAGCAGGACGATGAAGCGGTCCTGGTGGTGAGTCGCCTCCAGAGCCGCCAATACGGTACGCTTCGTGGTCTCCGCCAGTTTTCTGTCCTTTATCTCCTTCTTGGAGCGTGCAAACTTGTTTTGCAGCGCCTCATATCCGGCTGACTTGCCGAAGAGCGATGACTTGAACGGATTTCCCGTCTTGTTGCCTGCATCATCCGTGGCGGAGAACACCAGCCCGTGGTATTCCCGTCCACGCACGATGCCCCGCGTCTCCTCCACCGTCACGTTGTACAGCGACAGCAGCGCACGGTATTCGCCCAGCGACTGGAAGCGGTACTGCCTGTTCACCGCCTTCACGATGTTCCCCACCTGCTTCTTGACATCACCTGCCGCAATGTCCACCTTGTGCAGCGGACGCTCTATGCGCTCCCCTCGCCGCTCTGCCGGGTGCAGCCCATACTTCCGCTCCAAATCCTTGCGTATGCGCTCGCTCCTGCGGAAGAGGAAGTCCTGGTTGAGCCGCCTGCCGCTCTCATCTACATTGATGGTGACGATATGCAGATGGTGGCGGTCGATGTCCTCGTGCTTATACACCATGTAGGGCTGGTTGCCGTAGCCCAGACGGTCGAGGTATTCCCGTGCTATCTCCTGCAGTTCCGTGTCCGTCAGCACATCGTCGGGATGCGGATTGATGGAGATGTGCAGCACAGGCTTCTCCGTGCGCACCGTGGCGGGCATGAAGGCCAGGAAGCCCTCCATCGCCTTGGCAATATCCACCGTACCACTCCCGTCGTTGAAGATGCGGTTGGTGGCCAACAGCCGTCCCTGTTCCTTGTTGATCTTCTCCCCATTGTAGGCGAGTGCGCCGTAGAGCGACTTCCCTAAACTGATTTTGGTGACCATTTCTCCTCCATGCTTTTTGAGAGTTCCACAATCCTGCGGCTCAGTGCCGCCAGTTCTTCCGTGCATTTCTCCAGCCGATAGAGCAACGCCATCGCTTTTTTCTCGGAGAAATGCGACCGCAGTTCCTTCACCACTTGGTTGTAGTTCGTGCCGATGGCACGGAACTGCGCATGGAAATCCGACAGCTTGGTGTAGTAGTCCACCAAGCCCTTGTCCACCGTAACGACCCTGAACGTTCGCCCGAAGAACTGCTCCTTCAGGAACACCGCCTTGGCATATACACCCGATTTCTCGTGCATGGCGAGAAACCTGTTCCACTCGCCGTCGTCGAAGCGCACCATCACGCAGTGCGTCTTCGTGTCCAACTTGGGGCATCGCCCCGTTCTTCTTTTCTCTTTCTGCATTATTGATTGGATTTAGTGGTTTTGCGCCAAGGTCCCCTTTCTGGGCTCCAACCATCGGTTTTCATCAGGCTTCCCGACTTCGGAGGAAGAGCCATCCCCCGTCAGTGGGGCAAGAGCTTTTCTGGTAACTCAAATCCTTTTGAGTAACTGAAAAGACATCTTGCTATTGGCTAATGCCAATAAAAATCCGCCTTCAGACGGATTGGTGTGTTGCCTGATAATCCAGTGGTGGTATTCCAAGGGCAAGCCCTGTCGCTTGGGTGCAAAATTACGGCTATTTCCGCCTATGAATCAGCGTTTTTGCGGTGCCAACCGCTACCACCCTGTGCCACTCGCTGCCACTCATTCCGAGAGTGATACGGATATGAAAAAATGCCTATACTTTTGCATCGTGATTCAGATGAAGGACTGAAAACAGGTGCTCTTGAAAGACTGTAAACGGGACTGGTTTCACATAGGAATGAAGGACCATTCAAGGTTGCCCAGATACGTCTTCACAGTCATTGGTAGGCAAAGCTGGTTATCTGCTTGAACACTTGAAACTGCGGACGCACTTGAAGCCAGACCAACGGATGAAGTCACGAATGAGAATGAAAACGGATATACGTACGTATGATTAACAATACGCCTCCGTAATCCGACTTATGTATAACAATAATAATTATCAAAAGTATGAATGAAACCAAGTATGTGGCTATCTCCACACAAAAGGGAGGAGCCGGGAAGACAACCCTCACGGTGCTTGTGGCAAGTTACCTGCATTACGTGAAAGGCTACAATGTAGCGGTGGTGGACTGCGACTTTCCGCAGTACAGCGTCCACGACATGCGCAAGCGTGACCTGAAAGCCATCATGGAGGATGAGTATTACAAGTCCATGGCCTACGAACAGCTGAAACGGTTGGAGAAGAATCCTTATCCCATCAAGTGCAGCCGTGCCGAGGATGCCATCAAGACGGCGGAGCAGCTCTGCGAGAGCCATCCGAACCTCGACTTCGTGTTCTTCGACCTGCCGGGAACCATCAACAATGTGGATGTGGTGACAACCATAGCCAAGATGGACTACATCTTCACTCCAATCATCGCAGACCGTGTAGTGATGGAAAGTTCCATCAAGTTTGCCACCGTCATCAACGAACAGATGATAAGCACGGGCAAGTCCTGCATCAAGGGACTGTACCTTGTGTGGAACATGGTGGACGGACGTGAGAAGTCGGAGTTGTACAAGGCTTACGACAAGGTATGTGCGGAGTTCGCCCTTCCGATACTCAACACGTTCCTCCCCGACAGCAAACGCTTCCGCAAGGAGACGGGCACAGAGCGGAAGACCGTATTCCGTTCTACGGCGTTTCCTGCAGACAAGACACTGGTGCGAGGCAGCAACCTCGACAAACTTGCGGACGAGATACTTGAAATAATCAAAAACTGAATGGTATGGCAAAAAAGACACGAATCGACGATATTGACAGTGCGGCAGTCATCAACTCATTCCGTCTGGACGATACCAGCCTTCCCTTGGAGGCGAGAAGCACGGAGAGCAGCCGCCAGCCGAAGACAAAAGAGCCTGGTCAGCAGACTGCCACGTCCGCCACCTCAACGAAGAAAGGTATGGACGGCAATGGCAAGCCTGACTACGAGAGTACCTTCGTATGCGAGTCCAATGTTACCGCCAGACTTGGCAAGCAGGTATATATCAAGAAGGAGTTTCACGACCGCATACAGAAGATACTCCATGTAGTCGGAGGCAACGAGGTGACCATAGCAAGCTATCTGAACAATGTCCTGACATATCATTTCGAGCAGTTTCAGGATGATATTGTGGAAGCGTTCAACCGTCATCTCAAATCATACAATCTTTAATATCATAACAATCACGTTTTATCAACATTTCAAAAACAAGACATTATGAAGAATCAGAAGAACAACGGCAATGCAGACAACCTGCAAGCAGGAAAGAAGAGAACAGTGCGCAAACCTTTGTCCGCCTTTATGGAGGCATCGGAAATCAAGGTGCGCCAATGTGTCTATATCAACAAGGAGACACACGACAAGTATGCCAACATCATCCGATACATGGGTAACGGAATCACCCTTGGACGTTACATCGACAACGTGCTGAACGAGCACCTGCGCCAATACCAAAAGGAACTGCAGGAGGCGTACTACCAGAGTATCCAGAATGCCAAACTGTTTTGAAGATGGAACTGAAAGGAATCATTCTGACCGTGTCGCTTCTCTGCAACGTATGGTTCATACTCCTGTTGCTGCATGAGCAGATCAAGGAAACCAGACTTGTCCGATTCTTGTGCGGTATCTCCGAGCTGTGGAAGTCGATGGCAGGCAATCCGGCTTCCCCACAAAAAGAAGAGACGGGAATAAGTAAGGAAATGCCCGATGTTATCGGCAAAAGCAAGTTCAAGATGCAGCCTCCGAGGTCAACCGCTGCCACCCCTGTGCCAAAGGATTCCACTTCTGAAAAAGGCGATGCCATATCAGAAAACGACACTACCTTTGATGTCGGAAATCAGGGAAAAGGCAATCAGTCCGCCCAAGTTGCCTTTAAGGCTTCCTCCTCGTCGTTCGGGATAGCTCGAACAAAGTTCGGCTCTCCACTCTCTCCTTCGTCGGTTCCGACAGAAAAACTGGATGAAACGTTCAGCAGCCTGACACCGGATGAACTTGGATATTCTGAGGAAGAACCAGAGGAGGAATACAAGCCCCATGCTTCGGGATGCAGTTTCGACGAGATAGCCGATGCCGTACAGACCATCAAGAAAGACGAGCCGACCCAACAGGAACTGACAAAGGCCGGAGAGGTCATGACTGAACTGGACGGTACGGAGTTGTTCGAGAAGATTACGAGCATCATGACGGATGAGGTCTTGGCAGAACGGCTTGCAAGTGCCATCACGGCATACGTGGACAGTATCGGCAATGCCGTGAAACAGGCAAGGAAACCGTTCGTCATCCCCGACAAGCTGGAGGACTTCAACATCCGGGACTATGTATAACAATGATAACGAGAAAGAATGAACAGAAAGTAATGCAACAACAAAGCGGCACGGCAGTACAAGGTACAGCCAGCCCGCAAACGGACAGCCCAAGTCCGTGGAAACAAAAGGGCGACACCACTATATCCGAATAAAGTAAATCATTATCAACCCGCCCGACAAGGACTATCCACCCTTCGAGGGCACAAAGCAGAACATCAATATGAACAAGAACAACAGTATCAGAACAATCCTCTCGGCAGCACTCCTCATCGCTGCAACCGCCTCCGCATTCGCACAGGGCAACGGACTGGCAGGCATCAACGAAGCCACCTCCATGGTCACCTCGTATTTCGACCCCGGCACGAAACTCATCTACGCCATCGGCGCAGTGGTCGGACTCATCGGCGGCGTGAAGGTCTATGGCAAGTTCTCGTCGGGCGACCCCGACACCTCCAAGACCGCTGCAAGTTGGTTCGGAGCATGTATCTTCCTCATCGTGGCAGCCACCATCCTGCGCTCGTTCTTCCTTTAATATATAATAAGGTGTAACAAGACGGAACACACAATGGCTGAATACCCCATCAACAAGGGTATCGGCCGTCCGGTTGAGTTTAAGGGCCTGAAGGCGCAGTACCTCTTCATATTCTGTGGAGGTCTGCTCACCCTTTTCATCCTCTTCGTCATCCTCTACATGGTCGGCATCGGCCAGTGGATATGTATCGGCTTCGGTGCGGCATCGTCGTCCATCCTCGTATGGCAGACCTTCGCGCTGAACGCCCGGTACGGCGAGCACGGACTGATGAAGCTGGGAGCGGCACGCAGCCATCCCCGATACCTTATCAACCGACGGCGGATTACCCGATTATTCAAGAACAAGCAAAAAACGAAACAAGAATGAGGAACATATCCAAAATGGCGACAGTGGAAAACAAGTTCCCCCTGCTGGCGGTGGAGCACGGCTGCATCGTCTCGAAGGATGCCGACCTCACGGCCGCCTACGAGGTGGAGCTGCCAGAACTCTACACCGTGACGGGTACGGAATACGAGGCCATACACGGCTGCTGGTGCAAGGCCATCAAGGTGCTGCCTGACTACTCCATCGTCCACAAGCAGGACTGGTTCATCAAGGAACAGTACAAGCCGGAGTTGCACAAGGACGACATGAGTTTCCTGAGCCGCTCGTTTGAGCGTCACTTCAACGAGCGTCCCTACCTGAAGCACACCTGCTACCTCTTCCTGACGAAGACCACCAAGGAGCGCAACCGGATGCAGAGCAATTTCAGCACGCTGTGCCGGGGGCACATCATCCCCAAGGAGCTGGACAGGGAGACGGCGGAGAAATTCATGGAGGCTACGGAACAGTTCGCCCGCATCATGAACGACAGCGGCTTCATCAGACTGCGCCGCCTCACCACCGATGAGCTTGTCGGTACGGAAGACAAGGCCGGACTCATAGAGCGTTACTTCTCCCTCATGCCCGAAGGCGACAGGACACTGCAGGACATCGACCTCTCGGCAAGGGAGATGCGCATCGGCGACAACCGCCTGTGCCTGCACACCCTTTCCGATGCGGAAGACCTGCCCGGAAAAGTTTCCACCGATGTCAGGTACGAGAAACTCTCCACCGACCGCTCGGACTGCCGCCTCTCCTTCGCCAGTCCCGTGGGACTGCTGCTGCCCTGCAACCACATCTACAACCAGTATGTGATTCTGGACAACAGCGAGGAGAACCTGCAGAAGTTCGAGAAATCCGCAAGGAATATGCTGTCGCTTTCCCGCTATTCGAGGAGCAACAGCATCAACCGCGAGTGGATAGAGCAATACCTGAACGAGGCACATTCCTACGGGCTGACCTCGGTGAGAGCGCATTTCAACGTCATGGCATGGAGCGACGATGCGGAGGAGTTGCGCCACATCAAGAACGATGTGGGCAGTCAGCTGGCAAGCATGGAGTGCATGCCACGCCACAACACCATCGACTGCCCCACGCTCTACTGGGCGGCGATGCCCGGCAACGCGGCGGACTTTCCTGCGGAGGAGTCGTTCTACACCTTCACCGAACAGGCGGTGTGCCTCTTCACGGAGGAAACCAACTACCGCAGTTCGCTCTCGCCCTTCGGCATCAAGATGGTGGACAGGCTCACGGGCAAGCCCCTGCACCTCGACATCAGCGACTTGCCCATGAAGCGGGGCATCACCACCAACCGCAACAAGTTCGTGCTGGGCCCGTCGGGCAGCGGAAAGTCGTTCTTCATGAACCACCTCGTGCGCCAGTACTACGAGCAGGGCACGCACGTGGTGCTGGTGGATACGGGAAACTCCTACCAGGGGCTGTGCGAGATGATACGGCGCAAGACGCACGGCGAGGACGGCGTGTATTTCACCTACACGGAGGAAAAGCCTATCTCGTTCAACCCGTTCTACACCGACGACTATGTGTTCGACGTGGAGAAGAAGGACAGCATCAAGACGCTGCTGCTGACGCTCTGGAAATCGGAGGACGACAAGGTGACGAAGACGGAGAGCGGCGAGCTGGGCAGTGCGGTGAATGCCTACATTGAGCGCATCAGGGAAGACCGGAGCATCACGCCCTCGTTCAACACCTTTTACGAGTACATGCGCGACGACTACCGCCGCGAGCTGGCGGATCGTGAGATAAAGGTGGAGAAGTCGGACTTCAATATCGACAACATGCTCACCACCATGCGGCAGTATTACCGGGGCGGACGCTACGACTTCCTGCTCAACTCCACGGAGAACATCGACCTTCTCGGCAAGCGGTTCATCGTCTTCGAGATTGACAGCATCAAAGAGAACCGTGAGCTGTTCCCCGTGGTGACCATCATCATCATGGAGGCTTTCATCAACAAGATGCGCCGTCTGAAGGGCGTGCGCAAGCAGCTGATTGTGGAGGAGGCATGGAAGGCGTTGTCGTCGGCGAACATGGCGGAATACCTGAGATACATGTACAAGACCGTGCGCAAATATTACGGCGAGGCCATCGTGGTGACACAGGAGGTGGACGACATCATCTCCTCGCCCGTGGTGAAGGAGAGCATCATCAACAACTCCGACTGCAAGATACTCCTCGACCAGCGGAAGTACATGAACAAGTTCGACCAGATACAGGCGTTGCTCGGTCTGACGGAGAAGGAGAAGTCTCAGATTCTCTCCATCAACATGGCCAACAACCCGTCACGGCTCTACAAGGAGGTATGGATCGGACTGGGCGGCACGCAGTCGGCGGTCTATGCCACCGAGGTGAGCGCAGAGGAATACCTCGCCTACACCACCGAGGAAACGGAGAAGGTGGAGGTATATCGGCTGGCGGAGCAACTGGGCGGTGACATCGAAGCCGCCATCCGGCAGCTGGCGGAGAAAAGAAGGAGTAGCAAGACATGACATTTATCACAACCAGATTTTATCACATTCAACAATGATTCAGAACATGGGAAGAAGATTCAAGACATCAAGCAGACAGATGCTGCTCCTTTGCGGCATCGTGCTGGGAATGGCGAGTATGGCAATGCAGTCGTGCAGTGAGGCGGCGAGGGACGACCGTCCCGCCCTCTGCGGCAACTGGGAGAGCGTGGAGGGCAAGCCTGACGTGCTCATCTACAAGGAGGGCAAGGCATACAAGGTGACAGTGTTCAAGCGCAAGGGGCTGGGACGCGAGCTGAAACCGCAGACTTACCTCCTGCAGATGGAAAACGGCAACCTCTTCATGAACACGGGATTCCGCATCGACGTGGCCTACAACGAGGAGACGGACGTGCTGACCTTCTCGCCCAACGGGGACTATGTAAGAGTTAAAGCGACTAAGGACAATTTGTCCCAGTAAAGACAATCTGTAACACCAAAATTGTAAGAATGAGAATGAAAACAAAGATTCTGACAACATGCTTTTGTCTGTTCCTTGCGGGCAAGGCAAGCGCACAGTGGACGGTCATAGACCCGTCCAATATCGCGCAAAGTATCGTGAACACCTCCAAGAACGTGGCGCACACATCGACCACGGCGACCCACATGGCCAAGAACTTTCAGGAGACAGTGAAAATCTATGAGCAGGGTAAGAAGTATTACGATGCCCTGAAATCGGTGAACAACCTCGTCAAGGATGCCCGCAAGGTGCAGCAGACCATCCTGATGGTGGGCGACATCACGGACATCTACATGAACAGCTTCCAGAAGATGATGCACGACGAGAATTTCACGGTGGAGGAACTGTCAGCCATCGCCTTCGGCTACACCAAACTGCTGGAGGAGAGTAACGACGTGCTGACGGAGCTGAAGAACGTGGTGAACATCACCACGCTCTCCATGACGGACAAGGACCGTATGGACGTGGTGGAGGGCTGTTATCAGAAGATGAAGCGGTACCGCAACCTCGTGAGCTACTACACCAACAAGAACATCAGCGTGAGCTACCTGCGGGCAAAGAAGAAGAATGACCTCGACCGCGTGATGGGACTCTACGGCAGTGCCAACGAAAGATACTGGTAGCCTATGGACTTCGAGAACCTTCACCAGATACTGCGGTCGCTCTACGACGAGATGATGCCGCTGTGCGAGGATATGGCGGGCGTGGCGAAAGGCATCGCCGGACTGGGTGCGCTCTTCTATGTGGCCTACCGGGTTTGGCAGTCGCTGGCGCGTGCCGAACCGATAGACGTGTTCCCGATGCTTCGTCCGTTTGCCATAGGACTGTGCATCATGTTCTTCCCAACGGTGGTGCTGGGCACACTCAGTGGAGTGCTCTCGCCGATTGTACAGGGTACGGCCAAGATGCTGGAGACGGAGACGCTGGACATGAACGAGTACCGGGAGCAGAAGGACAAGCTGGAATATGAGGCGATGAAACGCAACCCGGAGACGGCCTACTTGGTGTCGAACGAGGAGTTCGACAAGCAACTGGAGGAATTGGGGTGGTCGCCCGATGACCTTGTCACCATGGCGGGGATGTACATCGAGCGGAGCATGTACCAGATGAAGAAGGGCGTGCGCGACTTCTTCCGTGAGTTGCTGGAGCTGCTGTTTCAGGCCGCTGCCCTCGTGATAGACACGCTGAGGACGTTCTTCCTCGTGGTGCTGTCGATACTGGGACCGATAGCCTTCGCCATCTCGGTGTGGGACGGCTTCCAGAGCACGCTGACGCAGTGGATATGCCGCTATGTACAGGTGTATCTGTGGCTGCCCGTGTCGGACATGTTCAGCACGATACTGGCCAAGATACAGGTGCTGATGCTGCAGAGCGACATCGAGCGGATGCAGGCCGACCCGAACTTCTCGCTGGATTCGAGCGATGGGGTGTATATCGTGTTCATGATCATCGGCATCATCGGCTACTTCACCATCCCCACCGTGTCGGGCTGGATTATCCAGGCCGGGGGCATGGGCAACTACGGGCGCAACGTGAACCAGACGGCTGGCAAGGCTGGCGGCTTCGCTGGCAGCGTGGCGGGTGCCACCGCTGGCAATGTGGCCGGACGTGTCGGGAAACTGCTGAGATAAAGAAAAGTATGTGTTACATCAAAACAAGGAGAAAACAAGAAAATGGAATTTAAGTCATTAAAGAACATCGAGACCTCGTTCAGGCAGATTCGCCTGTTCAGCATGGTGTTCCTCGCCTTGTGTGCCGTGGTGACTGTGTGGAGCGTGTGGAGTTCCTACCGCTTTGCGGAGAAGCAGCGGGAGAAGATATATGTGCTGGACAACGGCAAGTCGCTGATGCTGGCCCTCTCGCAGGACCTGTCGCAGAACCGTCCGGCGGAGGCGAGGGAGCACGTACGCCGCTTCCATGAGCTGTTCTTCACGCTCTCGCCGGAGAAGAGCGCGATTGAGCACAACGTGAAGCGTGCACTGCTGTTGGCCGACCGCAGCGTGTACAACTACTATTCGGACTTTGCGGAAAAGGGTTATTACAACCGCATCATCGCAGGTAACATCAATCAGGTGCTGAAGGTGGACAGCGTGGTGTGTGACTTCAACGGCTATCCGTACCGTGCCACCACCTACGCACGGCAGCAGATTATCCGGCAGAGCAACATCACGGAGCGCAGCCTCGTGACGACGTGCCGGCTGCTGAACGCCTCACGCTCGGACGACAATCCCAACGGATTCACTATCGAGGGGTTCACCATCATTGAGAACAAGGACTTACAGACAATCAAACGATGACGGGCATGAAGGAAAATAGAATCAGGAAATCGGCATGGAGGCTCTTCTGGAGTCTCCGCGATAAAAGAAAGCAGATGACGGAGCTGGCCAAGGACCGGTTGGAGGGTCTGCCACAGCGGACGAAGAGACGCATCATATTGGGAATGCTCGCCGTCTTTGCGGTGCTTGCCCTCTACACTTTCGGCAAGGCCGTCTATGACATTGGCAGAGACGAAAGCCGAAAGATGGAGATAGACCATGCTGGGCAGGTGGAACTGTCCATCAAGCCCACTGTTAGTAATCATTCAACACCTAATTATTTATATGGAACAGACGAAGATTGAAGTACAGAACCGACGCCAAGCCGAGAGCCATCAAGCTTGCTTGAATGGCCGAGGCGCGAAGGAGGAAGGCGAAGCCAACAAGACCGCTCCCGACAAGGGAAACGACAAGGAAAAACCCAAGCAGGAGCGTACACCGCTCACGGAGGCGGAACGGCTGAGACGGCAGAAGATGATTGTGCTGCCTGCCATGGTGCTGGTGTTCCTCGGTGCGATGTGGCTGATTTTCGCCCCATCGTCTGACGAAACAAAAGAGCCTGGTATGGATGGCTACAACATGGAGATGCCGGATGCCGACAAGGCGGACAGGCAGATTATCGGCGACAAGGCGAAAGCCTATGAGCAGGGAGCGATGGAGGAACGCAAGGAAAACCGCAACCGCTCGATGATGGAGCTGGGAGATATGTTCGACCGTGAAGTAGCGGGAAACGAATCCGCTGCGGATTTCAGTCTGACAGCCAATGACAGTGCGGAAAAGAGCGAGCCCGCAACACCTCAAAGCATCCGCTCGTCTGCCTCCGCCTACCGTGACCTGAATACCACGCTTGGCAGTTTCTATGAACAGCCTAAGGAGGAAAATGCGGATATGGAGGAACTTCTGGAGCGCATCGCCTCGCTGGAATCGGAACTTGAAAGCGAGAAAGGCAGGGCATCTGATATGGACGACCAAGTGGCTCTCATGGAGAAGTCCTACGAACTGGCGGCGAAGTATATGGGCGGTCAGAATGGCGGACAACCCAAACAGGAGGCAATGCCTGCAACAGTGGGCAAAGCCGGGAAGCACACCGTCAGTCCCGTGAAACAGGTGACGAAGCAGGTGGTGTCCGCTCTCGGACAGCCGATGAGCAATGGGGAGTTCATCGCAGCCCAGGCGCAGGAGCGAAATTATGGTTTCAACACCGCTGTGGGCAAGGTCGGGGTGTCGGACAAGAACACCATATCGGCGTGCATCTATGGAGCGCAGAGCGTGACGGACGGACAGGCGGTGAAGCTGCGCCTGCTGGAGCCGATGGCCGTGGCGGAACGGATTATCCCCCGTAATGCCGTGGTGGTAGGTGCGGCACGTGTGCAGGGCGAACGCCTCGACATTGAAATCACCTCGATTGAGCATGAGGGTACCATCGTACCTGTGGAGCTTTTGGTTTATGACACGGACGGGCAGCAGGGCATCTTCATCCCCGGCTCGATGGAGATGGACGCAGTGCGTGAGGTTGCCGCCAACATGGGCGGCTCGCTCGGCAGTAGCATCAACATCTCCACCAATGCGGGGGCGCAGTTAGCCTCCGACCTCGGTAAGGGACTGATACAGGGCACAAGCCAGTATATCGCCAAGAAGATGCGTACCGTGAAGGTGCATCTGAAGGCAGGTTACAAGGTGATGCTGTATCAGGACAGAGATTGAAAACATAATAAACAACACCTCAATTTTTATTCACCACTAAAATCCAAAGTAAGAATGAAAAGAACAATCATGTATTTTGCCCTCGCGATGGGCATCGTAACTGCCAATGCGCAGGAGAACAAGTCCGTGAAGGAAAGTAACGGGAGTGAAGAACAGCCGACCCTGACCAAGGAGGTCTATCCGCAGAAGGAGGCGGATGGCGACCTGTATCACGGGCTGACGAAGAAACTGACCTTCGACCGCATGATTCCTCCCCATGGGCTAGAGGTGACATACGACAAGACCGTACACATCATCTTTCCGGCAGAGGTGCGCTATGTGGATTTGGGCTCGCCCAACCTGATAGCGGGCAAGGCGGACGGTGCGGAGAACGTGATCCGTGTGAAGGCGACCGTGAAGAACTTCAAGAACGAGACGAACATGAGCGTCATCACGGAGGACGGCAGCTTTTACACGTTCAACGTGAAGTATGCCAAGGAGCCGCTGCTGCTCAACGTGGAGATGTGCGACTTCATCCACGATGGAGAGGCGGTGAACCGTCCGAACAATGCGCAGGAGATTTACCTGAAGGAACTGGGCAGCGAGAGTCCGATGCTGGTGCGACTTATCATGAAGTCCATCCACAAGCAGAACAAGCGTGAGGTGAAGCACATCGGCTGCAAGCGTTTCGGCATACAGTACCTGCTGAAAGGTATCTACACGCACAACGGACTGCTGTATTTCCACA
>OCLZ01000164.1_pt1 | contig 18563 bp, 20 predicted proteins | sample 1496091 | NCBI WGS metagenome assembly OCLZ01 (sample SAMN01760948, study PRJEB22395) | human gut metagenome | reverse complement strand
GCCGCCGTATCAGCAAAGGTTGATTTATTGTCACCAAATTCTGAGGCGCTAAGTGCGTATCCCTGTGCCTCTTCCGCTGAATCAGATGCCTGTTTTGCAAAATCAGCAATCACATTCAGCGTGTCAGCGGTCATCATGTTGGCAACCATGTCGTTGGCCGCCCACGCACGCGCCAGCGTTCCTTCTTGCGCACGTTCAATCGTGAAGATGTCCCCAGCCTTAGCTGTCACGTTCACGATCTCAACCTGTGAGCCAGTGGCGGCATCGGTGAGCGTGAGTTTAAAGTAGCTCTCGCCTGCCACAGCATCAGGGAACTCGGCACCAGTTCCAGCGCTAACGATCAGCGACGTGTCGGTTGCGCTGATAGCAGAAGCCAGCGTGCTTTCTGCGTTGTTTGTAGCCAAAAGGGTTAGTGCCATGTCTCCTCCGGATTTAGGCATAAAAAAACCCGCCGAAGCGGGTTTGATGTTATCGATGTGTTATTTATGAAATCCCACTGGCGTGGGCTTTGAGCTAATTATCTACAGAAACAGAGACATTTCCGCCGTTATTTTTAATTTCATATTTGTAGCTGAATTTATTACATGCGAGCGTAAAGCCATTCGATGAAACCATCGGTATGAAAGAGCTAACAGAGTCACATTTGTAAGAGCTTTGTCTGACAAACCCAACAAGTGTATCTATAAACTCGAATGCCTCTGGAGTGTCTTTGTATAATATTGCGTTATGTTCAACTGGCGCGGCCCTGTCCTTTGAATCGTACAAGCTAAAATCTTTTTTGCTTTCCTTTGTCTTCTTGGCTGACAGCGTTGTAATCTCAGTAGGTTTTTCATTAATTTCTGAAGGTTTTGTTACACCTTCATTCTTTAATATATCATTTACGCCATTGGTTTCTGGTATGCCAGTTTCCTTTATGGCGCCGTAAATTGCGAACGCAGTATCATACCATTCATCAACACATTTAAGATCACTGCAACGCTCTCTTGAATCCAAAAGAGCTTTAGTTATCTCAGAAAACGCCTTCCGGTCTTTGGTGTATGCCTTAGCGTTTGCATATAAATATTTTAAGTCATCATCATCCTTTGAAAGCTTAGGGTTCTCACATATTGTTTTCTCAGCAAAGCTTTTTACTTTAGAGCAATCAAATGAAGCTGCAAGGGAAGTACCCGTACATAGTGAAACTGACAATAATCCGAGAAGGGCCAATTTTTTCATTTTAATGATAACCATGCTGTGGTGGATGCGATAAATTCTACACCACAGGAATTGTGCTTCAATCAATAATTTCCACCGAAATGGACTGATAGAACGGCATGTGAAGCAGGCCGCTATCCATGGCCTGCTTGAAGAAAATGGCGAACTCGAAATCCTCGGTGATCACAAAGGCCGTGTCCTTCTGGTTGTACTTCCTGGAGTTATAGGCCGATGCGTTGTAGATAGCGCTCCGCGTGAACCTACGCCGCCCCTTATAGATGGAAATCACGATACCACCATCCACAAACTGGATCGATATACTCCACCGCTGGTCATTGAGGATATCGGTGCCATTCACTCCCAACAGGAACCGCAGAATCCGCCGCTTTATCCATGGGATAGAGAAATAGAAGCCGTCACCTTTGTAAAAATTCCAGGTCATGATCCGCTTAAAAAGGTCATCGGAGACAACAACCTGGTTAGACTGGTCAATCACCCGGTACTCATTGAATGCCAGCTGGTTAAATTCGAAGGTGTTATATGGGCCTATCTCCTGCTTATCGCTGCTGGAAATCACCGGCGGCAACACGCCATAAATGCCATGGGCAATCCACCGGAGCTGGTCACCGGTGTTGTAGTCACCGATGAAAATCGGCAGGTTGGCATTAACCATCCAGTCATAAATGCCCTGCGCCATCGAGTTATACGCAGTAAAAAACGCCCGCAGATTGTCATCGTCGTTGTATTGCGTATACATATACGACCGGATGATATCGTCCAGCATGCTACGCCCCTGTTACGATCACGCCATCCGACGCGATATAAAAATAACTGAACTTATCGCCGCTGATGATATTCGTCCCGGCATCCGGTGGCGTTATCACACCATTGACGGTGACCGCGACGTTTAGAGTGCTGATCAGCCCCATGTCGATTGTCGAGTTAATCGCCTGCAAAAATGCGTCTTTCAGGTTGTTAACATTCAGCGGTTTCCCGGCGAATATGCCGTTCACATACTGAATCGTAGGCGCCGAGACCAGAGAGGCGACCGTGGCATCTGTCAGGTAGTTAACGCTTTCAGTGCCCCACTGATACGTCACTGTTACGCGCTGCAGCAATGGAGTCACGAATGGGATCACGTAATTATCAGGCCAGTCATTCACCGTCACGGTATTGTTCCTGACGTTCGGCGTCACCTCGCCGCCGCCTCCCCAGGTCCCGGCTGAAGTGGTATCAATCCCGATGGAAAAAGTGTGAGGGGACAGTACCGTCACGGTCAGAGGAACGTCATTAATGCCCGTCATCCCGGTAACGCCAGTGATCCTGATAACCTGGCCGTCAGTGTAACCATGAGTCAGGTCTGTGCTGACGACGCCAGGATTTGCATTCGTGATCCCCGTTACGTTCAGTGAACACCCTTTCAGCCGGCTGATATCCCCCGCCGACTTATAGAGCGCGCCAGCAATATCGTAAATATCACCGCCGGCGCACATGACTATCCACTTATCCCCGTCCTGAATGACAGAAACCAGGCGCGCCTGCACGTTATCAAGGCTGGTGAGATATTGCCGGATAAATCCAGGATATCCCTGAACGGTGGCCATCTGTGCCTGCCATACGCGATCACGAAACTGATAGTTCGTTTCCGGGTCAGCACCCGGAGTACCGGCGATCGGGTTGGTGCAGGTTATGGTGACGTCAGAAGGAAGGCTAGTGATTATCTGGTTAACCGTATTTACCGGTACTGCCCAGGTTCCTGTCTCCGTTCCCTCGCATGATACGCTGGCAGACACTCCTGACGAAGAGATAATCGTCGCATCACTGACTGAATAGGTATAGGTCCCATCAGAAACAATAAACCCCTGTGGGATAACAAACCCCGCCGGGCCGGAAAACTGAATCGGGACCGTTGTCGTGCCAGCCGTTTTCTGCCCCGGGATACCAGCCTGCTGTGCGAGAAGCTCCAGCATGGCGAGGTTAGCCTTTAGCGGACCCACTGAGTTAATCAGGTCGACCCTCGCCTGATCGCAGACGATAAGCGCGCCGACATCAGTACTGGCCACGTCCTCAATCAGAGAGCCAGGCAAATCAGTTGTGAGTCCCGGAGATAGCGCAATGGCCTGGGAAACGAGCTGTGCTCTTAGCTCTTCCGGCGTCAGAGGAACCGGGCCCGCTGACGTATAGCTGACTGGTAAATCGCTCATACGGCCACCTGTGTAATTATTTTTGAACCTGCGTTTGTGATTGCCGAGATGTTATAAACAGGCGGGTCGTCGCTGATCAGTGCAATCTGCAGCGAGGAAAAATACTGGCTGAACTGTTTTTGAATACGGTTTACGTAATACGTCGGCAGGATTTGCTGGATCACCGACCCGGCGGCCGGTATTCCGTTGTTCGCATAAAAGGGTGACTCCTGCGGTGCCAGTTTCAGATTCTGGATCAGGGTGGTCAAATACACCGAGTCATTAAACCCATATTCGTCGGTTTCCACCAGGACCCACTTCCCCTCAGAGTTTCGGCCATAGGTTCTCACTCGGTGATACTCCCGTTAAACGTTGAAGTCGGCCCCCCGGTATCATTTCCATCGTTGCCGTTTGAATGCTCATGGCTGTTAAGCCAGGCCAGAAGCGACTGCCACCCTGCGTGCATGATTGCCGGGCTGGTGCTGGCCACTGAATCCTGCAGGTGACCTGCATCTCCTGAAAGGCTCCATTTGCTACCTGTCAGTGAAAAAACTGTCCCGCCAACAGTTACAGTGAAGCTGTCAGGTGTGGAAATGGCGATGCTGTCAGGCTTCAGGAGAAACGTCGTGTTGCTGCCGCTGTCGCGCAGCGTTACACCCTCCGGGCCGTATACCGTCACCACCTGCCCGTCGACACCCTGCCACTCGGTATTACTGATCGGCAAGAAAACAAGGGCGCTTAAGTTTGCTGGCGGAGTCATATCCGCAATGCCGCCTCCCTGACCGCTAACCCCGCCAATGTAAGTATCTGCGGGGATAACAATCCCCTTGTCCCCCGGCTGCATAGGGTAACGAATATATTGAGGGCCGAATAAGGGGATAGTCACTTGCGGCAAAACATATGGGATATCCCTTAGTTCAAAGGAAACGGTGATCATATTCCCTGCTTGCTTAACCACGCTTGCCGGAAGAACTTTCCCTGATTTTTGAAGCGCATTTTCAATCTTTCTTTCAGTAAACCTGTTCATGCTTGAGGCAAAATTAAGCTTGTTGTCGATGCTCATGCATTACCTGCCTTAATGAAAGGTGAAGCTTCAATAATTGTAACCCATGCTTCTGCCGTTGGTTGCCTGCTATTTCCTAACAGGCGAACTGAGTTCACAATAAAGTCGCCAGTAAAGGCAGAGTCTTCTCGATACTGAGAGTACGAAGAGGCCTGTATCAACGGAGTGCTTTTTTTAGGCATCAGGATGTGATCGCCAACCTGAATATCACCGCGCATTACGCACGCCATGCTGATTGTATTAAATGCCACCCATGTTGGCTGACCTATCAAATCCTTGAAATCTATTTGGGTTGGGCTGTTGCTTCTGGCCACTGCGCTGGAAACAGAAGTCTTATCCGGGTGGTTATCATAATCGTTATCCCATACCCGGATCTCATTTCCATTTACTATTGCTATCTCTACTCCAGAATATCCACTATCGCGAATTCTGGAACGTGAAAAAGCATTAAGGTCCTTGGCCAGGGTGACAATGTCATCACAAAACAGCCCCCGGTAATGGTTAAGTATTAGCCGGTCGCTTATGTTGATATTAAACGTATACCCTCTGATGTTCATAAAACACTGCGTGAGGGCTACAGAAAGCTTCTGCCCCTCCTTCCAGTCAAAGGTTAAAGGAAGGGGGACGGGTTTGTTATTTGGTACGTTCTGGACAGGACCAACCACGATTATGAAGTCAAGTCGTAACTCAATACCCTGCCAGTTACCAAAGACCTGATTTATCACGCCATCCAATACCAGTTTTGGTGCGGTAACCTTGCCAGCCAATGGCAGACCGTCTTTCATCCCAAGGAATATTTTAATTTTTTTGCCAAAAAAATTCTGGCGAGCCTGCTGCATTTCTTTTGGGCCAATACCCCAGATGGTCAGGTGAGTCTCGCCCTGGGGAGTCGATTCACCGAATCTGAGGATATCAAACTCAATCATCAGGGCGCCGGGGTTGTAAACTCCGTTCTTATGGCTACTGTATTTTATCGTTCTTTCCGGAGAGGCACCTTCAGCAGGAATGGTTATCTCAATATCATAATATCTCATGAACTGTTTACCTCAATCTGTCCATTCTGTTCTCGCCAGTACATGGAGGACGAATTAAACACTCCGGAGATAATATTTATTCCACCGTTAAGCACGGAGCCAACGAGCGGGGTATTAAGAATGGTATTCCCAGAGCCATCTGTAATGAGGACATACCACCTCAGCCCGGCAATGTTCCATTTAACCTGGCAGTTATAAACGGTGCCATCAAGGATCGGTGTAAATGTCATGCTTTGACGATCATTGCCGGTAAACGGATAATTCTGGGTTGTCATGGCCCTACCCCCAACTTACCCAACAGCCCGGTGATTGCTTCCGAAACAGAGCTCCCGAGAGGTGTGTTGCCAAGAGCATTGGCGGTATTAGTCCAGGATGGGTCGGTTACCATATCCCCGGCGCCAATCTTGTTTAAAAAATTGTTCACGGCCTGCTCTGCACCATTATCGGTTATCAGTGGCTGCTCGAAATCCCATATCCATGAACGCTGTGGTAATGGATCGTTACCAGAAGTGATGTCCCTCACTACACGCAAAATGCAGTTGCTATAGATAACGGATGGTGTGGCGACGATAAACGTGCCGCCTAAGTTAGAATGCGCCTGAAGGACAGACTGCAAAGCACTCATAGTGACGAGCTTTGTCATCGCCCCGGTGTTTTCATTGACCGGAGCCTCCATTACCAACGAAACGCGCAAAGGCTGAGCAAGCAAGGCGTTCGCAGCTACTACCTGGTTGGCGAAAGGGTATCTGGCAATTTCATAATCAACCATTGTGGCGCCCTGAACTGGGCGCCAGTGGCAGAAATATTTATCCAGATCGGTTAGGTTTATGGCTCCTCCAAGCAGTCCCGTGACAAAGCTCGCGCTCTGCGTCAAAGCGACTATCGGGAGCATTCCGCCAGGAATGGCCTGCGCTATCCCTCCGCAAAGTATTACTGGGGATATTTCAAAACCCAGCTTATACATTTCACGTGTGAATCCCATTACCTCGCCCCCAATTGCGCTGAAGTTACCACGGCATTCCCGCCGGTGTTGTTATAAATAACAACGTCACCGCTCCCGCCTCTGCCGGCTTTCCCATCTACGATCTGTTGCAGGAGCTGGTTAGTTTTCGAGGTGTTCTTGGCAATCTCTGAACTATCGACGCCGGTAGCATCATTGCTCTTCGGTGCGCCATACATCTCAGCATACTTTTCCATAATCCTGCCTGGGTAAGCCCTGTTTTCAGCGCTACCGCGGCGGCTTCCTCCGTTGTAATAACGCAGTGCTTCTTCGAGATCACCATTCGCGCTCTGCATCGCCCAGGAGAAAACGCGAGCGCCAGCCATGATGTTGTCATGTGGATCAAATGGATTCTCTCCCGGCTGGAAGTTATCAGGCATAATTTGCATTAAGCCTAATGCACGCTTACCAGACCTTGTAACAGGCCCTTGCGCATTCTGGTCCCAAGAAGATTCCCCCGCGGCGATGGCTTTAAGCCAGCGCGGGTCGACGTTGTACTTATTGGCTGCATCAAGGAAATACTGGTCATACTCCTTCGGCGCAGTTCCGCTCCAGCTGTAGAGATGGCGAGTAAGCCATTTAGCTCCAGCTGGGGTATCAGGATCGCTAAGACCACCTTTTACAAAGTGGTTTCCGCTGGAGTCAGTTTTGACATCATTACTCAATATCGTTGAGTGTTTTTTGGCAAAATCACTAATGCTAATCTCACCTGTAAACAACCCAATAACATCCATGATTGTCAGCGCCAGTTTTTTGACGCCCGACATGAACGACTCAACATCACTTGTGAATGCTGGAGAAGCCAGGTAGTTACCGAACCGCTCAATGCCGCCGGCCAGCGCGTCAATCCACTTGCCGAGTTCGGGGGATTTCAGGACGGTATCGATCGCGCCTGCCAGCGCATCAGACAGTTTGCTCAGCTGCGGCGTGAGCGGGCCCAGGCCGCGCACAAACGTGTTTCTGATGCTCTGGCTGCTGTAGTCGAGCTGGACGTTAAAATCCTGCCACTGGCGCGCCTGCTGGTCGGTAATTTGCAACATACGCGCATCCTGCTGCGCGCGCTTCTCCATGGCGGTGATCTCCTCATCGCTCATGTTTTTGAAGCGGTTCAGGTCGTCCAGCGTAAAGAAGTTTGTCAGGCCGTAGGCGTTTGCCCCCTGTAGGGTGCTGCCGTTTTTTACAAAGATGTCTCGCGCATTGCGAATCATCTGTGGCAGAAGTTTGGCCGGGTCCTGGTCGGGATTGTTAATCCCCATCGCCTGAAACGTCCAGCGCTTCGACAGGTCCATTTGCGAATCGCGGATAGCGCCCAGCGTCCCCGCCGGATTACCCAGCGCTTTCTGGTAGTTTATGGCGGTGGAATCCAGCGCGCCAATGCTCGTCCCGAGCCCGAGAGAGGTAAACCGCTGGGCGCCGGTGGTGGCCGCCAGGCGGTTGATGCCAAACAGGCCGCCAACGCCCAGGACGCCGGTAAATATCCCGACAATACCACCCCAGGACAGAAGGCTGGCCGTCGCTTCCTTGATATGCCCTGCCAGCGATTTTGCGTCTTTCGTCGCATCGCTGAGGAAACCCTTCGCAGATCGGGTGCTTTTGTTGAATTCGTCCTGCTTTTTCTTCGAGTCTTCCAGGTTGGTATTGAGCCGATCGATACCGCTGTTGATGGTCAGAATGGCCTCGGCCACGGCATTAAACTCCGCGCCTAACCCCTTCGCCTCACCTTTGGCCTTTTCGGTCTGCTTGCTGCTTTCGCCAATACCAACGGCAGCCACTCGCCAGGCTTCCGGTAAATCATCCAGCGCGCTCTGGTACTCGCGAAACCTTTCCATAAACGCGACAAACTTGTCGTCATTTACGTCAATGTCGACGATCGACTTAGCTACCATTGAAGAAACCTCTTTCTTTGAGCGCGGCTAGAAGGTAGCGCTGCCGGTACTGCGCCGGGCTGGCATACTCCTCGCCGGAGATCTCCCTTATCACCTGCCAGAAGCCCTCATTAGACGCCCAGTCTAAGAGGGTATAAATGACGTTTCCGGCTGGGCATTCTGGGTCGGGGTATCGGTAACCGGCTTCGACGTCTGCAACGAATCGCGGAACGCCGTAACGCTCGATGAGGTTAGTTGCCCATCGTACATTTTGATTACCGTTCCGACGGTCGGCGCGATCAGGTTTGCCTTCTGAATAGCAGAGGAAACCATAAAAAAAACCACTTCGCCTTCGACCTCGCGATACTCATCAGGGTCGATAATCCCCTGATTGAATGCCACCTCAAGGGGCGTGGTTTTCCACTGGCCGCCGACGTTATGGATAACGACCGTCAGTCGCTGAATTTCATCAACGAGGGTTAAACTCTTTGGCAGATCAGAAAGTGATTTGCCGTCCTCTAACCGAGCCTCCTGCTCTTGCTTTAACCTTTTTTTCAGCATCATGGCAGCCACGCGAGCCGATCCAAGAGGCCCAACCTGCGTGATGAAGTTGGTAAAAAGATTACCCAGCAACACACAGTATTCCTCTACCACCTCATAGGGGAACGGCGTCACATGCAGGTATACGATCGAGCCGTCTTCGCGGGTAATGTTGGTGACCAGATTCAGTTTCTTGTCAATTTTCATGCATTACACCCACATGTTGTCGTTAGTGACCATATAGCCGCTGATGGTTACCACAAAAGCCGGGTCCATCCCGCTGAAAGCCAGCTCGTTAAAGTTGACCAGGTAGCAGTTGAGCAGCGTGATATTGCCGAACGTCGTTGCATCCGGCGTCACCACGATTTCACCCAGCGACGTGTCGGTTAAAAAGCGCTGCCGGTAGCTTTCGCCCAGCCCCTGAGTTTTCAGGAGATGCACAGTCAGCGTTACCTGCTGATACGGTGCCTGGCTGCCGACGGTGCCGGTCATCGTAGGGATGATGTCGGTCGCCGGGCCGTCCGGACGCAGGCTAATGCCGTCCTTTGCCAGGTACGACGCCGAGACGTTCAGCGCCGGTGTATCCGTGACGGAAAGAGCCCCGCGTACGCGGTTAAGAAAGCCCTGCGGTACTAATGGGTTCGCCATTTTTTACGCCCCTACAAAGTTCGTTACGTTCACGTTAAACGTGATGGATTCGAAGCCGCGGCGCGGCGTCATGACGGCGCTCAGCCCGTTATATTTGCCTTCCTGGTAATCGGAGGGGTTCAGGCTGTTATAGTTACTGAACGGCACGGCGTTGATGACGGCGTTGCCGGCGTAAGTGCCTTTGTCATACTCGGTGTTGAAATCTTCCTGCGTCAGTTGCGTGTCAATGACGCGTCCGAGGATCAGCCCGTAGCTGATGCCATTACGCAAGGTTTTCAGTGCGCGACGCTGCAGGCGGTCAATGCCCTTCTGCTCGTAGTACAGCGGGTTAACGGTAGTGTTGGAGCCGTTGATGATTTCATTTGCCAGGTCAAGCTCAAGGTTGATCGCCGTCCACGCCACCGAATACCAGTAGTTGAACGGGTTCCCGTCGAGCATGCGGCCGGTGAACAGCACTTTGTTACTGAGTCCACCTTCGGCGCCGGTGCCGATGTAGTTGATGTTGCTGTCCTGCAGCGATTTCAGCAGCGCGCTGTTGCCTTCCAGCGGGTACTCAGTCAGGCCGTACATAAAGCGGTACGACATCGGCGGCACCATGTTGCTCGACCCCGGGTCGTTTGCCAGGGATGACTGGAACGGGCCGGCCATGGAAAACTCGCTCGCCGGAATATCCGGAGCCTCGACGCCGGCAAAGACAGTTTTGTTTTTCGTCGCAGTCCACGCTTCATAGGTGGCGATCGTCGAGGTGACAAAGAAGTAAACCAGGCTGCCCGGCGAGGTATAAAGCCCGGTCAGGGTTTTAAATTCATCGACCGAATCCCATTCGCGCGGCACCAGATAGGAGAAAAACTTCTGGTAGGTGTTGCCCAGGGCGACGTCTTCAGCGATGAAGGTTGTCAGCGCTGCGACAGCTGCCGTCATGGACACAGCACCAAGCTCCAGAACATAAACTGCCCGCGTTTTACCCTGGGCCCAGAACGAGGTATTCATCTGGGAAATTTCGGTTTGTACTACCGTTTTTACCGTTCCCATTGCTGTTGCGGTGCCGGGGTTGGTCGTCAGCGGATAGGTGAAGGTGTTGGTACCTGTCACCGTAGCGGTATAGGCGCCATTGTACCCCGCCGGAGTCGCTCCGGAGATGATCACCGGGACCTGTGATCCGTTAGTCCATCCATGAGCGGCAGCCAGCGTGACCGTTACCACGCCAGTAGCCCAGGCGAGCGTCGAGATGGATTTCGCCGGCGCGAGGATGTCGGCCAGGTCGGTTTCACTGGTCAGCAGCTGATATTCACCGGCATTCAGCGTCGTGCCGCCCATAGAAATCATCGCCCCGGACTTTAACAACTGCGAGGGCTTCGGCGGATTCGTCACCGACACGTTAATATTAACAATTGCCATTTACTTATTTCTCCGGGTCAATGGACGGAATTGCAGACGTGATCAGCTGGCGCGCTAAGTTACGCATCCGTTGCTGGTAGTAATTGATTTTGAATTTGATGGTCTTACGCATGGCGATGATGTTGAGCTCGTTCTGAGTGACTCGCTCATCCTGCACGACGGGAATATTCATGATCCCCATCTCCGGGGCATCGCCGGTCGTGTAGTCCTGCACATACCGCACAAAGTCTTCAATGCTGGCGTTACGCAGGCCGGTGACCGAAAGCGTGACATCTTCCGATACCAGCTGATACTGGTTTTGCTTCTCGTCCAGATAGAACGCGCCGGCGATCGGTGACGTGTTACTGCATTTCACCGTTGCATACGGCGGCGAAAGGTTCTGCGTTGAGAGCATCGCCGGGAACATCGGCATGTACTGATTCAGGGTCAGCCAGATCGGCAACGAGCTCGACACCACTACGTCAGAGAGGTCTATGTCATCCGCAGAGTTGATGATCTGCGACCGCATGTGCGGGAAAATCGCTTCTCCGGTGTAGTGGTACAGGTTCGCCGGCTCATTCAGCCCGGTACGCCGGGAGAATGAGAACTGCACGCCAAAAAACTCGCCGATGTACAGCACCTCTGACCCGATGTCGTTAAACGGGTCAATGTCGGCCTGCGCGGTGAACGTCACCACGTTGCGATCGTACAGCTGCTCGTCGTCCTGAATGGTTTCTGTCGTCAGGTGCAGATAGCCCTTCACATCCACAGTGTCCGGACCATTGTTCGGCGCTTCAGACAGAACCGAGGCTTTCACCCAGAACACGAACCCATCTAGCGGCAGCACCTTTCTGATGTACTTCGTGAAGGTCACCACCTGAAACCGGCTCAGATCATCAAGCCCCTGTGTCAGGGTGGCGTTAAGCTCGGTTTTGGCGTTCTGTAACTCACTCAGGGAAGGCATTCAGCACCCCGCTTACCCAGGCTCGCATAGTTGCCTGGTATTTTCCTGTGTCAATGAACGATGGGCGAGGTGGTCCTTTTTTATTCTTAAAGCGCTTCGATATTCCCTCAAGCGCGCGGCGCGTCGGCACACCAGGAAGGCCATTCATCTCGCAATTGTCAAGGAAGCCAACAAACAGATCGTGCACTTTAGACATTGACTCAGCGAGCGGGTCTTTTGCCGGCGGTACGCCTGCGAACATGTTTTCGAGCGATAGCGCGATGTCTTTGCTCATCAGGTCAGCAATGTCATTGCCGTAGCGGTCAAAGAACGTCTGCATAATCTGATACCTCGCTTCCAGCTCTTCCGCTACGCTCCCCGTAGTGGTGTTTTCGTCCTCGTAGGGGATATCCATTACACCAAGATGAAAGGTGATCATGTCAGACCCCACAGGCTCCCGAACTGCTGAGCGATCATCAGGTAGCGACGCCCCCACGGGTCCTGGAGCATCTGCAGGTCTGCCAGCGACAGGTCTTTGAAGAAGTCAGGGACCAGGCGCTGTGCGCTGGTTGAGTTATCCCCGGCGCCCGTGATAACCCCGGCTTTGAAGTCATTCAGCCCATACTGGCTACGGAAATTGGCGAACACAGCCTCTGTCCCGTAATTGATGAGAAACGATGCCCCAAGGTTATAAACCGCGACGCTATACATGTTCGGCATGACGCAGGCGATGTCCGGGTTTACCCATTCAACAGCTGCGTTATATGCAAGGGCGAATGACGGCGAGTCATATGGAACCTGGTCGACAGTCACACCCATGTCAGTACGAATGAATATGATAAATGCGGCCAGGTTTGTGCTCATTTCTTCTTGCTCCCGGCTTTCGGCGTGACAATTTTCTCGTTGATGGTCGGATCGTCAGAATGGTCATCGCGCCCCTTGGCCTGCTCTGCGCTGAATTCCATGTCACCTTCGTAGCCGATACCGCTTTCGCGCAGTGTGTTATCCAGCGCAGCGACGGATGCCTGCCGGCGGTTATGAGCTCCGCGGGTCAGATGGCCATCGTTATCGCGAATGGTTTTCTCAATAACGCTGGCGGAAACTGGTTTGTTGATGCTGTAGCACAGGCCGACAAATGCCTGGCTCTGGTCGATTTTGGTTGAGTCAACCAGGCCGTAAACCTGATGATGCTGAATAACCGCTTCGACTTCTTCGGTCGAACCATCCAGAACCTGCATCTGCGAACCGTGCTCAATGGGGATCTGGCGGAGGCGCCCGGTTTCCAGCTGGCGGAAAGTGAAGATGTGGCGCTGCTTGGTAGTGTTGGCGATGAACAGTTTCATTGTTTACCCTCGTAAAAAAGCCCCTGCACAGCGAACCATGCAGAGGCTTAAGCACTTCTCAATTTCGTTTTTTAGGAGCTGTATGCCATCGACAGGATGGTGATAGCTTCCGGACGGACTGCCCAACCAGCCGTAGAGCGCATTTCTGACAGCACGTCGATAGCGCCCCCGGGGATTGGCGTCGGGATTTCCATCGGTGCCGCCATGTCGGTGAACATCAGGGCATTCGCCGCCAGAGACGGGCTCAGTTTGGCGAATTCGTTGGTGTTCACGGTGGAGTTGACCATCGGCACTTCCACTTCCGGGATGGTGATAACTACCGCGTCAGTACCGCCGGCACCGGCGCCGATCAGCGTGTCGTCGTACACCCAGTCAACCTGGACATTCGCGCCGCGGAGAACCTCTTTCACGGTTCCGCCGACTGTATCAGTACCGCCGCCAGGACGCTGATAAGAGGTCAGCTGAACGATCTGCTGAATCTCCATAGCGCCCAGCACGCGCTGCGGCCCGAGGATAACGACACGCTGCTGGCGACCCAGTTGCATAGTGCGGGTGAGCGCGGCCTGCACATGGCCCAGCAGATAGACCGCCATCTGTCCGTGGTCGTAGGTCAGCACAGTGGTGTTGCTGTTGCTGTCCGGCGGCAGGGTTTCGGTAGTTGCGCCTGCGGTGTTCAGCAGACCTTCGCCGCCTGCCGGGTTCATGCCGTACAGCAGCGCAGAACGCAACTGCTGGAAGATGCCCTGACGCATGCCGAGACGCTGAGCTTCTGGCAGTGCCACGTTCCAGTTACCGGCCGCCGCGGTGTCGTGGTGATCGTAGATACCACGGCAGCGGAACAGGTAGGTTGGAGTGGAGATCATGCGCGCCTCGAGCGCCACGCTCGGCAGCTGGTTGGCGTTGCCTGACTGGCTGGAGGTCACCTGGGTGCGGATATCCAGGCGGCGCATATAAACGTACTGGTCGCCTACGCCAAGGCGGACCTGCGGGTTACCGCTGGCGATGGTTTCGAACGCACCGGACGCCTGCTGGTAACCAATGATCAACTCCGGCGCAATATACGACGGGTTGACGATGGTGTAGCTGGGGGTAATTGCAGCCATTTAAAGCTCCCGATTAAAGTAAGACCAGCGCGCAGCTGTCGGTGTTGTTCCAGGTAAGGAAGCCCGTAGCGCTGTCATAGCTGACAGTTTTAGAGTTCCCGCTCTCGATGGAGATGACTTTCACCGGCAGAGTGATGTCTGCCTGAGCCACAGCACCGATATCGCCCTGCGTGGTTGCGGAGCCGCCCGGCGCGCTGGCGGGCGCATAGGTGAAGGTTGTCGCACTGCCCACGGTCAGAACAACGACGGTACCGTTATAGGCCGCCGGAACTACGCCGCTGATCTTCACGTACTGTCCAGCAGTCAGACCATGCGCAGAGGCGGTGGTGGCGGTGGCCACGCCGTTCGAATAGGTCACGGCAGTGGTGGCAATGTCAGCACCGGCAAAAGCCGCTGCGGCTGCGGTGGTCACCTGGTTATTGACGAAGTCCCACGCCAGCGGCGTTTTCACCGATGCGCCAGCGGTTCCCAGCGCGACCACCTGCGCTGAAGCTTTCAGCGGCACACGCATGTTGGAGCCGAGGCGATAGAATGAAACGCTCATGCCGGACGCATACAGCGGAACCGGTGATTGCGGAGTGGTAAGCCCGTTGTGAGCCTGGTTGAAGACGGTGAAGCCTTCGAGTTCAGCCAGTGACACAGCGCGACGAATAGTCGACCCCCGAGGGCTGGAGTTCACACCGGGCAGCAACTCGGCAACCGGCAGGCCACCCCACAGCGGCTTGGTTTCGGTGGCGGCGACAGTGCCGGATGCCAGGTTAAAGCGGTTTGCCGGATCATCCAGAGCAACGCCCTGAATGAAGCCATCAGACTGCACACCGAAGGAACCAGCGGCATTCGTGGTCGCCATCGGGTTAAGAGATAAATTAGCCATGCTTCAGAGCTCCCGTTAAGCCTGGTTGTTAAAACTGGTGACCTGACGCTTGCCAGACTGGAACGGCGCCCAGGTGACGGCGGGATCGCCTTCAAAGGTGCTGATCTGGCGACCGGTAGCATCGGCGCGCTTAATCTCGCGCAACTGACCGGGACCAACTGACAGGCTGGCCGCCTTCTGCGCATCAGCGTAGATATGCTTTTCGGCCGTGCTCAGCAGTTGCGAATCAGCGATGGCAGAGAGATCGACGGCTTTGTAGTCCGGCGAATGCTCCTGCAGTTGAATCATCAGCCGGCGGCGATACGCCATCGGTTTTTCACCGGACAGCGGGATCGGGGCGCGCTTGCCAAAGCTGGAGAAGACGCTATCAGCTTTCACCTGCGCTTCAGCAACTTCGTTGCGCTCTTCGTCGCTCAGTTCGGTAGGAATGCGGGAGCGAAGCTCAGCAATTTCCTGGCGGATTTGAGAGTCGGCTTTTTCTTTTGCCATTTTCTCAGCCTCTTCGGCATCTGCCTTTTCTTTGGCTTCAGCATCAGCTTTTTCCTTAGCGGCTTTCTCTTCCGCGTCGGCTTTAGCTTTCGCCTCTTCCGCTTCTTTGTCTTCTGCGTCCGCCTTCTCTTTCTTGGCGGCCTCTTCGGCGTCAGCCTTGGCTTTCGCTTCCTTCTCTTCGTCGGCCTTAGCCAAACGCGCATCGATCGCCTTATTAATCAGCGCTACGATTTTTTCCTCGTCCATCTTTTCAGCCTCTTCAGGAATGGAATCAGATTTAACACCGGTAGGGGCAAGGAGCTTGTCCCACACGCCCTGTTCACAAATTGCAACGTGGTCGAGCAGCTCGGGGGATGGCTCCACCAGTAGAGGCTGACCGTCGACAATGATTGATTGAGCAACCTCTGAGAACTTCACAGTTGGCGAGGTGCTTAATTGCCTTGTTGCCATAATTTCAGCAGCTTCGGCGTCGTACACACGCGCAACGGCCCACACTTCGCCCTTATCGGCAACCCAGGCATTTGTCAGGGTGCCAATAACGCGCTTTGAGAACTCGTCGCTATCAAGTGTTCTTTTTTCGGGGTGAAGCCAGATAAGCGGTACGCCAGCTACCCGCTGGAGAAATTCAGGGGTGAGATAGTCGTCCGGGTTACGGAACGTCATCTCCTGATCTGCAGATCGCCAGGTAACCCCTGTTCCGGTCACCCGGATGGCGAACATCCACATGTTGTAAAAATATTGCGGGCTGCTGAGCGTTCCGTCAGCGATGAGCGCGGCCACGTCGGTTTCATTGAGCGCCTGCTGCGCCAGCATTTCAGCGAATGGCTGATGAAGCGGCTTTGGCAGATCGTCAATATGGAACCATCCGGCGGCCAGCGATTCGTCGTTTATCTTCGCTTCGAACTGCTCCGGCACGTCGGCGCGGTAGGTCAGGTAGTCACCATGTACGCTGTGCGGCGTCAGCGGGCCATCGTACTGATAGCCTGTTTCCTCCAGCACCTCGCGCCGTGCGGCGTCTATGGCTAACTCTCCCGGCTCTATCGTCCCGCCCGGCTGGCACCATGTGCCATCATCCGAGCGCTGGATCAGGAAGACGAACTTCCCCTGACGGAACATTATCCCGCTGCCAAAAATAGCCACGTTTTAATGCTCCTATGCTGCTTTCATGGACTCCAGGAACTTGCGGCCCTTCTGGGTCAGCATGTTCTCGGGAATGCTGCGGAGGTTGTAGAGATAGGTGACGTAGCACCGACAGAAAACCTCTTCGCCAGGCTGTGTGATTTCGTCGAGATAGCCGGCAGGGCCAGCTTTGACATAGCCATTTTTCTGCGCCCAGTTTCCGCGGATGAGATAGAGCAGCTTGTCCCTCTCCTTGTGATCTTCCCGGTAGTCATACCCTGGCTGGCGCCAGTGGCTATGCCATTCGGCAGCAATCGCGTTATTGCCCGTCGCGATGATGTTGTCGATATTGGCGATCAGCTTATGGCTCTGGTCAATCATCACGCGGCGCGCTTCGTAGTCCACCTGCTCAGCACTCTTCTGGATATGATAGCAGTTGTAGTTAACCCCGCTTCGCGACGATGGTGACAGACCGCCACCGACATAATCCTGCACCGGTATGCTGGTTGCCCAACCGCTGAAACGCTGCACGGTTTTGTTAATCGCCGCGGTGCGATTCAGCTTTATCAGGTCAGCGCTGGCCAGAATGCGGCGATCCAGCTCGCTGCGTAACTTCGGCTCCATGTAGTTCAGCGTGAAGCGCGAAAGCCCCTTGTGGCGCTCCAGCGCTCCAGCCTTGCTCACCTGCAGGTCATAGGTCTTACGCAACCGATCCGACACCATGCTCATGTAGTCGTCATCGGTTTCGCTTTCGGCCGCCTGCCGGATAATGGCCTGCCATTGCTCCAGCTCCTGCCGCGAGGTGTAGCCATTGCGCAGAAAGAACTTCACCGCCTCACGTACGGTGCGCGTGAAAGTCTTCATAGCATCATCCCGCCGCCGGGCTCTTCTCCCTGTGGCTGCTGAGGTCGGTTAGCCTTTAGCGAGTCGATATCGAGATCAAGCCGCTGCGGGAACAGGCTTTCGTTAGCGTTCGCGTTGGTTTGCGCCCACTCGATAAGCAGAGAGCGGTTTTCATCATCAGTGTTGACCTGCGGAAGCAGGACTTCCAGCATGCTGACGATCGCCTTAAACCGGATTTCGTCGACCTTCACTTTTTCGCTTTCCGGCTCTTTCAGGGATGACGGCCAGCGATATTCGAAGTTGTTAATCCACGATGAGAAGTACAGGCTGTACGTGTTTTTAAGCTCCGGGAAGTCAGCACGCAGCGACTGGAAGAACTCAATACTCCAGGCGCGGTACTGGCAAATGCGGATGAAATAGTCATACAGCGGCTCAAGCCATTCGCGGATGTTGTCTATGTAGACCGCAACCGAACGCGCGTCTTCCGTGCCCTCTCCGAAGCCCTGGGCAAACGTTTCCGAGTTCAGGATGATAGCCGGCATGTCAGCTGCCGCCGCGATGTTCTCCAGAATGTGATTGCGGGAGGAGTCGAGCGGCTTTTCCAGGTTGCTCAGGTCGATGGATTCGATGCTGTCATTTGCGCCGATCTGCAGGACTTCGCCTGTCTTCCCTCGCTTCAGCATCATTCGTTTGATGCCGCTGAGCTTCTGCATCATGTTGTTAACGACTGAGCTCGGCCCCTGAATCTTCGTTACCAGCAAGCCACCCTTCACGGAAACCATGTCGTCGGTGCGCATGGTCTGGATGAAGGATTTCAGCGGGAACAGTGCGCGCTGGTAAACGCTGCGACCGGTAAAGCCAAAGGCCGCAGAGTTATAGGCCAGATAAATCGGGTCCTCGTTCTGTTGCACAACGCAGCGGGATTTGTGATACGGCGGTATTCAT
>OCLZ01000159.1_pt1 | contig 18772 bp, 16 predicted proteins | sample 1496091 | NCBI WGS metagenome assembly OCLZ01 (sample SAMN01760948, study PRJEB22395) | human gut metagenome | reverse complement strand
GGTGCGGTCGCGGTGGCGGCCGCGGGTTCGCTGCTCTCCAGCACGCCGCTGTTCAGCGGCGTCGGGGCGCCGAGGAAACCGCCGCTGTTCACCGGAGCGCCAACGCTATCTTCCGGCTTCAGCGTGCTGTTGCTGATCGGGCGAACGTCAGTGGGCGCAGGCTGGTTCATGCCAGCAGCGTCACCGCCGTCCAGATTCGGACGGGCGGGCAGAGCGTAAGTCTGTTTGGCGACGGTGGTACAAGCCATTCCCGGGCCGGAAAGCGAACCGTCAGGCGCGACGATGATGGGGTCGATACGCACTTTGGTGTTGTTCGAGGTGTTCAGGCGGTCGGCGGACGCGCGCGAGAGCGAGATAACCCGATCGTTGCCGTAGGGACCGCGATCGTTAATCCGCACGACGATCATGCGCCCGTTGGCGAGGTTGGTGATCCGCGCATAGCTCGGGATCGGCAGCGTCGGGTGCGCCGCGGTCAACTGCGTTGGGTCGAAGGTTTCACCGCTGGCGGTCAGGTTGCTGTTGGGTTCCGCGTCATAGATCGCCGCGAAACCGGCCTGAGTAAAGTTTGCCGGATCCTGGACGATTTTGTAGCGCTTACCGTCGCGCTCATAATCCTGATTCGCCGTCGCGTTCGGCGTTTCATACTGCGGATCGGCGCCGCTGATCTCAACCGTCGGGCCATTACAGACGGCCGGCTGTGGAGTACTGACCGTCTTTTGTTGCACGTCATCACTCGAACATGCCGCCAGCAGCCCCGCTGCTATGCAGATCCCCAGCCATTGCTTACGCATTGCGAACCCCTTTAAACGCTTTTCGACAACATTTTTCTGTGGGTATGGATCGACATCACGATACCAAACCCGGCCATCAATACGATCAGGGCGGAGCCCCCGTAGCTCACCAGCGGCAACGGTACGCCCACCACCGGTAAAATACCACTCACCATACCAATATTTACGAAGACATAAACGAATAAAATCAACATTAAACCACCGGCCATGACCCGGCCAAAGGTGGTCTGCGCCTGGGCGGCGATCCACAGTCCGCGCATGATCAGCAGAATATAGAGTGCCAGCAGGATCAGCACGCCAATCAGGCCCAGCTCTTCGGCGAGAACGGCGAAGATAAAGTCGGTATGGCGTTCCGGCAGGAACTCAAGCTGCGACTGGGTGCCGTGCAGCCAGCCTTTGCCGCGCAGACCGCCAGAGCCAATGGCAATTTTAGACTGAATAATATGATACCCCGCGCCCAGCGGGTCGGTTTCCGGATCAAGCAGCATCATCACGCGCTGGCGCTGATAGTCGTGCATCAGGAAGAACCACAAAATCGGGATAAAGGCGGCGACCAGCACCACCGCAATGCCGATCAGTCGCCAGCTGAGGCCGGAGAGGAACAGCACAAACAGACCGGAGAGGGCGATCAGAATCGAGGTCCCGAGGTCAGGCTGCGCCGCCACCAGCAGCGTCGGCAGAAAGATCAGCACCAGGGCAATACCGGTGTTCTTCAGCGAAGGGGGGCAGACGTCGCGGTTAATAAAGCGCGCCACCATCAGCGGCACGGCAATTTTTGCAATCTCCGACGGCTGAAAGCGGACGATACCGAGATCCAGCCAGCGCTGTGCCCCTTTGGAGATGGCGCCGAAGGCGTCGACGGCCACCAGCAGAATAATACAGAAAATATAGAGGTAGGGCGCCCAGCCTTCATAGACCCGCGGCGGGATCTGCGCCATGACGATCATGATCACCACGCCCATGGCGATCTGGCCGATTTTACGCTCCATCATGCCGACGTCCTGACCGCTGGCGCTCCAGATAACCAGCGCGCTGTAGGTCAGCAGCGCCAGCAGGATCAGCACCATGGTGGGGTCAAGATGGATCTTATCCCACAGCGATTTTTTGTTCGGATTATCCGTCATTATTGATCCTCCCCTGCGGTCACCGCCGGGTTTTCGCTTGGTAGCGTGGTGTTGTTATCGCCCAGCATGATGTGATCGAGGATTTGGCGCATAATCGTACCGACCGCCGGGCCGGCACCGCCGTTTTCCAGGATCATCGCCACGGCAACCTGCGGGTTGTTATAAGGCGCAAACGCCGTCATCAGTTTATGGTCACGCAGACGCTCAGAGATTCGGTGCGCGTTATAGGTTTCGTTGGCCTTCAGGCCAAACACCTGGGCGGTACCGGACTTGGCCGCGATTTTATACGGCGCGCTGGCGAAATACTTGTGCGCGGTGCCGTTGCCGCGGTTGGCCACGCCGAACATGCCGTCTTTGGCGATTTCCCAGTAGCCGGAATGAATGTCGCCTACCGGCGGCTCATGAGGCTGGACCCACGGAACGGGCTTGCCGTCTTCCACGGTGCTTTGCAGCAGGTGCGGCACTTTCACCACCCCGTCGTTAATCAGGATCATCAGCGCTTTGTTCATCTGGATCGGCGTGGCAGTCCAGTAACCCTGGCCGATGCCCACCGGAATAGTGTCCCCCTGGTACCAGGGTTTCTTAAAGCGTTTGAGCTTCCATTCGCGGGTCGGCATGTTGCCCGAGCGCTCTTCGGCGAGGTCGATACCGGTATAGTGGCCGTAGCCGAACTTGCTCATCCACTCCGCGAGGCGATCGATGCCCATGTCATAGGCGACCTGATAGAAATAGGTATCCGCGGACTCCTCAAGCGCTTTGGTGACGTTCAGGTGGCCGTGGCCCCATTTTTTCCAGTCACGATAGCGTTTTTCTGAGCCGGGCAGCTGCCACCAGCCCGGGTCAAACAGGCTGGTATTGCGGGTGATCACCCCGGCGCTCAGCGCCGAGACGGCGACGTACGGTTTGACCGTCGATGCCGGCGGATAGACCCCTTGCGTCGCACGGTTGACCAGCGGCGTGTTCGGATCGTTGAGCAGGCCGGAGTAATCTTTACTGGAGATGCCGTCGACGAACAGGTTCGGGTCGTAGCTCGGCGTCGAAACCAGCGCCAGAATGGCGCCGGTACGCGGGTCGGTGACCACCACTGCGGCGCGGCTACCAGCCAGCAGCGTTTCGATATACTGCTGCAGCTTGAGGTCGAGGGTGAGGTAGATGTCGCGTCCGGCCTGCGGCGGCACCTCTTTGAGCTGACGAATCACGCGGCCGCGGTTGTTCACTTCAACCTCCTCGTAGCCGGTCTGACCGTGCAGGACGTCCTCGTAATAACGCTCAATACCCAGCTTACCGATGTCGTGGGTCGAGGCGTAGTTGGCCAGTTTGCCCTCTTTATCGAGGCGGTCGACGTCTTTATCGTTAATTTTCGAAACGTAGCCGATGACGTGCGTCAGCGCCGAGTTATAGGGATAGTAACGGCGCTTGTAGCCTTTGACTTCCACGCCGGGAAAGCGGTACTGGTTGACGGCAAAGCGGGCCACCTGCACTTCGCTGAGGTTGACCTTTACCGGAATCGAGGTAAAGCGATGGGAGCGGGCGCGCTCCTTTTTGAAGCCGGCGATATCATCGTCGGTTAAATCGACGACGTCGCGCAGCGCATCCAGCGTTTGCTGCACGTTATCGACTTTCTCCGGCATCATCTCCAGCTGATAAATGGTGCGGTTAAGCGCCAGCGGAGTGCCGTTACGATCGTAAATAATGCCGCGGCTCGGCGGGATCGGCACCAGCTTGATGCGGTTTTCGTTCGAACGCGTCTGATAGTCGTCGAAGCGAACGATTTGCACATTGTACAGGTTGGCGATCAGAACGCCGGTAAGCAGCAAAATCCCCAAAAAAGCGACCAGCGCCCGGCGCACGAACAGCGAGGATTCAGCCGTATAGTCGCGGAAAGAATTCTGTAATTTCATTCGCTGCTCAGTCTACCCTGATCATCATTACTCACGGTGGTACGGATGGTTGGTGGTAATGCTCCACGCCCGATACAGGCTCTCGGCCACCAGTACGCGCACCAGCGGGTGAGGTAAGGTGAGGGTGGAGAGCGACCAACTCTGTTCCGCCGCTGCTTTACAGGCTGGAGAGAGGCCTTCCGGGCCGCCGACCAGCAAACTGACGTCGCGCCCGTCCTGTTTCCAGCGTTCCAGTTCGCGCGCCAGCTGCGGCGTATCCCATGGTTTACCCGGAATATCCAGGGTCACGATGCGGTTTTTACCGGCAGCGGCTAACATCATCTCGCCCTCTTTTTCGAGGATGCGCTTGATATCAGCGTTCTTGCCGCGCTTACCGGCTGGGATCTCCACCAGTTCGAACGGCATATCTTTGGGAAAACGGCGCAGATACTCGCTAAAGCCGGTCTGTACCCAGTCCGGCATTTTGGTGCCAACGGCCACCAGCTGCAACTTCACGCATTAACTCCAGAGTTTTTCCAGCTCGTACAAACGACGGCTCTCTTCCTGCATGACGTGAACCATCACGTCGCCGAGGTCGACGACGATCCAGTCGGCGGCGGCTTCCCCTTCAACGCCCAGCGGCAGCATGCCGGCGGCGCGGGATTCCTGAACCACGTGGTCGGCGATGGACATCACATGACGCGTGGAGGTGCCGGTGCAGATAATCATGCAATCGGTGATGCTGGATTTGCCATGTACATCAATGGCAACGATGTCCTGACCTTTCAGGTCATCAATTTTGTCGATAACAAAATCCTGGAGTGCTTTACCCTGCAAGTGTTCCCCCTGGGTGCGTGAAGATTGATAATCATAAAGAGCCTGACAGTATACCTGAACTGATGAAAAAGTCGGGTGAAATGTCTGTCGGCAGGCGTTCGCGGCGGGGTATCATCCCATCCCTCGCCGAGGATTGCATCGCCATTTTTGTAAAACAATTTTCTGCAAAGCGGCTTTGGCGGATGCTGCCTGGCAGCGGAGAATAGCAGCCTGCTCTGGCCTGTCAATGGTTCGGCGGGAATTCTTCTTCCGACTGCCAGACGGCCTGGCTATTTAATACCCGCAGGGTGGTGAAATCGTGGCGGATTTCGAGCAGGCTCCAGGCGCCATGGGCTATCGGAAAGTGCCACATCGCCGCGGCGGGCATCTGCAACAGCAGGGCGGTCAGCAGGCTCAGAACGCCCTGATGGCCGACGATCAGCAGATGGTCAAGATGGCGGCAGTCGGTCAGCGTGGGGATAAACTCGCTGACGCGGCGGGCAAAACGCTGAAAGCTTTCGCCGTTAGTAGGGGCCGCGTGCTGCCAGTCAGCACACCACGCGGCATAGTTTTGCGCATCTTCTCGTTGAAGGTCGCGATGATGACGCATCTCCCAGTCGCCGAAAAACATCTCATTGAGCGCGGCATGGCATTCGCGCGGGATAGCGCGATCGCCAAGCAGCAGATCGGCCGTTGTCCCGGTCCGCGCCAGCTCGCTACAGAAGACTTTATCGAAAGGCACCGCGCGCAGCCGTTCGCCGAGCGCTCGCGCCTGAGCGACGCCTCGCGGCGTCAGGGGCGTTGGGGCATGGCCGCTGTATAATCCGGCAACGTTGGCTTCGGTTTCGCCATGGCGAACTAACCATAATTTCATGAACAGGCTCTGACGGGCGATGGAGAGGTGGCGTTACCATAGCGCTTTTTTCGCGTCAGGCCCAGCGCGGGGTCAGCAATAGAGACCCTGCTCGCGGATGTAGTCCAGCACCGCGGCCGGCAGCATCTCGGCGCAGGACTCGCCGCGCTCGAGGCGCTGGCGAATGATCGTCGCCGAAATATCGAACCACGGTGTCTCAGCCAGGTAGATCACGCCGGAAGGGCGGCGATGCAGAGATTCCACATCGTGGGTTAAATGGCGATCCAGCCAGCGCTGATCGGCCTCATGGGCCATGGTCAGTGGGTAACCCGGCCGGCGGCAGACAATCAGGTGGACATTGTCGAGGATGGTTTCATAGCGGTGCCAGGTGGGAAAGGTGAGCAGCGAATCCTGGCCAATGATAAACGCCAGCGGCTTGTGCGGCCCCTGCTCCTGGCGCCACTCCTGCAGCGTTTGCGCCGTCCAGGAGGGGGTATCGCGCTGCAGTTCGCGTTCATCGAGCGTGAACAGCGGCTTATCGGCAATCGCCAGCTTCAGCATGTGCACGCGCTGGGCGCTGGTGGCTTCCGGTTGTGGACGGTGCGGCGGGACGTTATTAGGCATGATGATGACCTTGCTCAGGCCAATCTGATTCGCCAGGATCTCGACCGGCTTGAGGTGACCATAATGCACCGGATCGAAGGTGCCGCCATAGATTGCCTGTAAGTGAGTCATATCAACCATCAATAAAAACGTCCGCCAGGGCTTTGTGGCAGAGCAACAACGAAAGACTTTCCAGTTCGGGCCAGACGTCGTACCCGTAATCCTGTTTAAAGGTCAGTTCCGCGCGGGTCAGAAGAGTCACCGCCTGGCGAAGCTGTTCGCCGCTCAGTCGGGCGAGGGCGTCGCTGAGCAGCTGACGGCGGTTTTGCCAGACCCGATGTTTATCAAACAGCGAACGCAGCGGCGTCTGTGCCGACTGGCGCTTGAGGGTCACCAGCAGCAGCAGCTCCCGCTGTAGCGTACGCAGCAGGATCGCCGGCTCGCAGCCTTCAAGACGGAGCTGCTGCAGGACGTGCAGCACGCGCTTACTTTTGCCTGCCAGTAGGGCATCGACCCAATGGTAAGGGGTAAAGTGCGCGGCATCGTTCACCGCCTGCTCAACGCGGGGCAGCGTCAGCTTACCGTCCGGCCAGAGTAGCGCCAGACGCTCCAGCGCCTGCGCCAGCGCCAGCAGATTGCCTTCGTAACAGTAGCACAGCAGCTGGCTGGCCGCGTCGTCGAGCTGCAGCTGATGCTGTTTGGCCCGGGCGGCAAGCCAGCGCGGCAGCTGCGCGTATTCCGGCGTCTGGCAGCTGACCTGGACGGCGCGCTGCGCCAGCGCGGTGAGCCACGCGGCATTCTCCTGGGCTTTGGTCAACTTACTACCGCGAACTATCAGCAGCAGGTCGTCGTGCAGCAGACCGACCAGCGTCGCCAGCTGTTCGTTGATCGCCGCGTTGGGGCCATTCTCTGGCAGGATTAGCAACAGGGTTTGCCGGCTGGCAAACAGGCTCATCGCCTGGCTTAAGGCGAAAAGCGCCTGCCAGTCGGTGCTGTTGTCGATAGAAAAGGTATGGTGTTCGGTAAAGCCTTGTGCGGCAGCGGCTTCGCGAATAGCGTCCTGGCTTTCCTGCAATAGCAAAGGATCGTTGCCAAGCAGCAGATAGGCCGCGCGCAGCCCTTCAGTGAGCTGCGCGCGGAGCTGTTCCGGGTACAACCGAATCATCATTGACCCAGCGTGGTGGAGACGCGGTTACCCGAGGACGCCGGCGCGGTGCTGCCCGCGACCGGTTTTTCTTCCTGCTGGGTGGCTTCAACATCCGCTACCTGAACGCTTGGTAGTTTACGAATCAGCTGTTCCGCCGCTTTATCGTACATTTCCTGGATAATCATATCCTGCTCGGCGTCTTTGGCTAACGCCGCCTGCGGGTTATCAAAGAACGAACGATAGACCTTAGTGGTTATCGGATAGATATCGTGACCCGGGATCAGAACGCTGGCATGGACGGTCATGACCATCTGATATTCCGCCGTACGACCGTCCTGGAACACCGAGGCCGTATCTTTCTGAATCGACGAACCATCGAGGCGCAGAGAAGGGACATCTTTACGCAGCGTGCTGGCGTCGATCAGTTCCACGCCGTTAAGACGCAGCTGATTGCGCACCGCGCGGCTTAATGGGCCATTCGGATCGCTCGACTGGAAAATCATGGTTTTCATGGTGGTGGGCACCTTGGTAGTGCTACGCAGATGCCAGCCACAGCCGGCGGTGGCAAGCACCGCCAGAGATAACAACATTGTTACCAGATATCGCACGCTTCCTCCCGCGCTTAGCCAACGACCAGATTGAGCAGTTTACCCGGGACGTAAATCACTTTACGCACGGTTTTGCCGTCGAGATACTTCGCCACCAGATGCTCCTGGCCGGCGCGCTCGCGGACCTGCTCTTCAGTTGCGTCTACCGCAACGGTAATTTTACCACGAACTTTGCCGTTGACCTGGACGACGACGAGGGTGCTGTCTTCCACCATCGCGCTTTCATCCGCCACCGGCCACGGCGCGTTGTCGATATCACCTTCGCCGTTCAGCTCACGCCACAGGGTGAAGCTGACGTGCGGGGTGAACGGGTTGAGCATACGCACTACCGCCAGCAGGGCTTCCTGCATCAGGGCGCGATCCTGCTCATCTTCTTGCGGCGCTTTCGCCAGCTTGTTCATCAGCTCCATGATCGCCGCGATGGCGGTGTTGAAGGTCTGACGACGGCCGATGTCATCGGTCACTTTGGCGATAGTTTTGTGGATATCGCGACGCAGCGCTTTCTGATCTTCACTCAGCGCCGCCACGTTCAGGGCCGCAACGTCCCCTTTGGTGGTGTGTTCGTAGACCAGCTTCCAGACGCGCTTCAGGAAGCGGTTCGCCCCTTCGACGCCAGATTCCTGCCACTCGAGGGTCATATCCGCCGGGGATGCGAACATCATGAACAGACGCACGGTATCCGCGCCGTAGCGCTCAACCATCACCTGCGGGTCGATGCCGTTGTTTTTCGACTTGGACATCTTGCTCATGCCGGTGTACACCAGCTCGTGGCCCGCCGCGTCTTTCGCTTTCACGATGCGGCCTTTTTCGTCCCGTTCAACGATGGCGTCAACCGGGGAGACCCAGTTACGTTCGCCGTTTTCGCCCACGTAGTAGAAGGCGTCAGCCAGCACCATGCCCTGGCACAGCAGTTGTTTCGCCGGCTCATCGGAGTTGACCATCCCCGCGTCGCGCATCAGCTTGTGGAAGAAGCGGAAGTAGAGCAGGTGCATGATCGCGTGTTCGATACCGCCGATGTAGATATCGACCGGCAGCCAGTAGTTGGCCGCTTGCGAATCCAGCATCCCTTCCTGATACTGCGGGCAGGTGTAGCGCGCATAGTACCAGGAAGATTCCATAAAGGTGTCGAAGGTGTCGGTTTCGCGCAGCGCCGGCTGGCCGTTAACCGTGGTCTTGGCCCATTCAGGATCGGCTTTGATCGGGCTGGTGATGCCGTCCATGACCACGTCTTCCGGCAGGATCACCGGCAGCTGATCTTCCGGGGTCGGCAGCACGGTGCCGTCTTCCAGGGTGACCATCGGGATCGGCGCGCCCCAGTAGCGCTGACGGGATACGCCCCAGTCACGCAGGCGGTAGTTAATCTTACGCTCACCTACGCCCATGGCAGCCAGTTTGTCGGCAATGGCGTTGAAGCCCGCTTCATGATCGAGGCCGCTGAATTCGCCGGAGTTAAACAGGACGCCTTTCTCGGTCAGCGCCTGCTGGGAAAGATCCGGCTCGGCGCCGTCGGCGGCGAGGATCACCGGCTTGATGTTCAGCCCGTATTTGCTGGCGAACTCGTAGTCGCGCTGGTCGTGGCCCGGAACGGCCATCACCGCGCCGGTGCCGTACTCCATCAGCACAAAGTTAGCCGCCCATACCGGAATTTCTTCGCCGGTCAGCGGGTGGATAGCTTTAAAGCCAGTATCGACGCCTTTTTTCTCCATCGTCGCCATGTCGGCTTCCGCGACTTTGGTGTTGCGACATTCGTCGATAAAGGTGGCCAGCGCCGGATTGTTCGCCGCAGCCTGCTGCGCCAGCGGGTGACCCGCAGCGACCGCCAGGTAGGTGCAGCCCATAAAGGTGTCCGGGCGGGTGGTGTAGACGGTCAGCTTGTCGGCGTAATTGTTGACGTCAAAGGAGATTTCCACCCCTTCAGAGCGGCCGATCCAGTTGCGCTGCATGGTCTTCACGGTGTCTGGCCAGTGATCCAGTTTATCCAGATCGTTCAGCAGCTCATCGGCGTAGGCGGTGATTTTAATAAACCACTGCGGGATCTCTTTACGCTCGACTTTGGTGTCGCAGCGCCAGCAGCAGCCGTCGATAACCTGCTCGTTGGCCAGTACGGTCTGGTCGTTCGGGCACCAGTTCACCGCGGAGGTTTTTTTGTACACCAGGCCTTTTTTGTACAGCTCGGTGAAGAACTTCTGCTCCCAGCGGTAGTACTCCGGGGTGCAGGTCGCCAGCTCGCGGCTCCAGTCATAGCCGAAGCCCAGCATTTTGAGCTGGTTTTTCATGTAGGCGATGTTGTCGTAGGTCCACGGCGCTGGCGCGGTGTTGTTTTTTACCGCCGCCCCTTCCGCCGGCAGACCGAACGCATCCCAGCCAATTGGCTGCAGGACGTTTTTACCCAGCATGCGCTGATAGCGGGCAATCACGTCGCCGATGGTGTAGTTACGCACGTGACCCATGTGTAGTCGACCAGAAGGATAAGGAAGCATCGACAGGCAGTAATACTTCTCTTTGCTCTCGTCTTCAGTTACTTCAAATGTACGATTTTCGTCCCAGTGAAGCTGGACTTTCGATTCTATCTCTTCCGGGCGGTATTGCTCTTGCATGGCAGCCAGTGGTCCTGTTTTCAATACAGCTACAAAATGTAGCCAATGGATGTGTTATTTCAGATCGGCATAGCATAGCCCAAACGCCAACGTCAAAACAGCCTTTCACACATTTACAGAGAGGAAAGCGGTGGAGAATATTTCGCGACTCTGTGGCTTGGCTGGCAGAGCTATCCGCAGATAACGGCTATCATAAGAAGAAGTTAACCACACCGGAGGCGAAAAGATGAACAAGGTTGCTCAGTTCTACCGAGAGCTGGTGTCGACGCTCAGCGAGCGGTTACGCAATGGAGAACGTGATATTGATGCGCTGGTGGAGCTGGCCAGGGTCAAGATTAGCCAGTCCGGCGAGTTAACGCAGAGCGAAATCGACAATGTGATCCGCGCTGTTCGACGCGATCTGGAAGAGTTCGCCCTCAGTTATGAAGAGAGTCAGGATGAGCTGACTGATAGCGTCTTTATGCGGGTGATCAAAGAGAGTCTCTGGCAGGAACTGGCGGATATTACCGATAAAACTCAGCTTGAGTGGCGCGAGGTGTTTCAGGATCTCAACCATCACGGTGTCTATCACAGCGGCGAAGTGGTGGGGTTGGGTAACCTGGTGTGTGAGAAATGCCACTATCACCTTCCGGTGTATACGCCTGACGTACTGCCGCGTTGCCCAAAATGCGGTCACGACCAGTTCCAGAGGCGGCCCTTTGAGCCATAATGAGTAAACGCTTAGCCCGGGAATCTACTGCTGGTGCAGTCGACGCCAGCAGTAGATGTCATTTTAGTTGTTTAACACTTACTTGAGCGTGTTAATTTCTGTCGATTTAAAGTACTGACTTCCACCGATTTCGCTCGCGTAGTTATGATAAGCGTTCACGACCAATTTATTGCCGCTGAGCGTTCCTTTTTCACAGGTCATCAGACCCAGAAATCCGCATTTATAACCGCCATTAACAATCTTTTTGGCATTTAACGTCATGGTTCCGTCAGCGTGGATAAGACCACGATTGATAATATTGCCATTATTGTTGGTGTCAATGGTCATATCGCCAAAAGATTGAATCAGCCATTCATTAAGAAAATCTGATTTAGTGCTGATGTTGATAGTCCCGCCAATAATTTCTCCGCTATTTTGTATGCCACTGTGGGTAAAGTTCATGACTGCATTATCGCCACGAATGGTACCGCCTTTATTATTAAAACTCTTACTCTCTGCCGTTAGGTTATCTGTGACAAGAAGTTGGCTACCTTTATTTAATATGACATTCCCCTTTGTCTTGATGGCGATATTACCTCCTTTGATGGTCCCTGAGCTGCCGATCGCGCCAGACGAAATCTCTTTGTCTTTAATCGATTGAATGGTGAGGGTTTCGGTTCCGTGGATGTTTCCCGTCACATTGAGCGAGCTGCCGCTAAAAGAGACAGTAGTGTTTTTTGCACGAGTAGAACCGCCGTTATCGATATTCCCGAGGGCGCCTACCACTAATTGGTTGTCTGAAAGCAGATTGGAACCGTAGGAAGTTTTCAAATTGCCGTTAGTGGTTACGCTTAACGCCGTTTTGCTTGAGATGGTGCCGTTATTTTCCAGATTTCCCGAGGCGTTAACCACCAGCTGCCTGGTGCCTGTGATAGTCCCGTTGTTAGTCAGGGCCTGTAAGCTATTAATTGCAGTCGCACTGGTTGTTGATATGCTACCCGAGTTATTAAAGTTCCCCGCCGAAACGATCTGCGTGAGCATACCATTGCCGGTGATCGAACCTTCGTTGACCAATTCTCCGCTGCTGACCATCGACAACATGCTGTTAGAAACAATACTGCCTTTATTGCGCACGCCCAAACCATAATCGTTACCCATCATACTGATGCTATTGGCTTTAATTCCGCCAAGACTGCTGATGTCGATACTGTATTCAGGAAATAGCATCTGCAATAAGCTTGGGGTTTTACCTGCGGAAGTCATCTGTCCTGTCGTGTTATCAAAGGTAAAGCTTCCCGCGCCTAATGAGGTGTTGGCAGCGCTGAGCGTACCATTGATAGCAATAGTTTCCGCCAGCAGCAGGGCATAGTTGTTCGTGGCATCCATACCGTTCTTGCCGATAGTAATCTTGCCTTTACTGACGGTATAGGACCCGATCCCTCCGTTATCGTTAAGTTTCACCTGCCCGGTCGTTAATACTGCTGAATTGGTATTAATGAAGCTGCAGCCTGAGCAGGAGATACCGTTCGGGTTAGCGATAATAACATCGGCTTTTTGACCCGCGACTTCTATAAATCCGTTGAGGGAACTGGACTTATTTGAGGTCACTTCATTGAGAATAACGGATGCGCTGCCGTTGGTTAAATTATTATTCCTGGCAATATTACCAAATTTGTCATGGGTAAGATCGTCGCCGCTGTTGTTCAAAATCATCCCGTTGCTGCCGACGTTAAAATCACGGTACATATTGTGAGATACGCCAGCCGCGTTAGGTTTTTCAATATCAACAACGGTTGTGCCTGATGAGTGCGTCCATGTGTTTGGGTCGGCATAGACAAACGATGAGCTAAGGGCTGCCGCGAGTGCGACATAAGTTAAATTAAATTTGAACATCATATTTATTCCTTTAATTAAGAGTGGTTAAGAAATTTAAGCCTTATGTTTTTTGTTATTTTTGAAGTTAATACCTCCATTGTAATGAGAAGCCCAGGTTAAGAGCATCGCTATGGAAACGATCGGGTTTAATCAAAGGGGTACTCATGAAAAAGTCATACTGCGTGGCGAGCAGCGAGCCACGAATACCGCTTACGGCGCCAGAAAGCGTTTTTCCCCTCTGGTATTGCTCGTTTCCCGTTATACGTCCAATATCTACACCAAAATAAAATTGACGGTCAGGCGTCGGGATATCCCAGATAAAATCATTGCGCCAGTACCATCCCTGATTGCCGGACAGGCTGTTTTCCCCGTCGAACCCGCGCACGGTCCAGCGGCTGCCAATATTGAATTTATTATCCGAGGAGAGTTTGTCCGGGCTGAACTGCGCGCTCAACCGCGGCGCCCAGGTAAATGTGTCGCCAGCCGCGTCAAATTTCATCATCGCCTGCAGATTCGCATGGACGATCCGCGACAGCGGGCTGTACATCCCGGCTTTCTCCTCCGGGGTTGGCGTTGAGCTGAGCCAGGGCAGGCTGCGCTGGATGCCAATGCTGGCGTCGACGATCTTTTTATTAAAATAGTGCTGATGGTTGAGGGTAAGCTCCCATGATGGCGTTTGCTTGCGCATGACCTGCAGTTCACTGCCGCCGAAGTAATAATGCGAGGTGCTCTTGGCTATTCGCAGGTCGGCGGTGGTTTTTTGCTGGCGGGTATGGGAGAGCAGTCGGCTCAGCGTGGCGCTGTAGTAACGATTCTTGCTCTTATAATCCATCGTCGACCAGTTGCCGTTGAACTGCTGGCGATACTGACTGTATGCCCCGTAGGCGCTCAGTGACCAGTAGCCGAAGGGGATGGAGTAGTACAGGCTGCCGTTGTGGTTGCCGTCATTGTGTTGGTTGAATTCAATATCGCCCCCGCCGGAAACATACAGGATGTCGTTGAGGGTGGTGAGATCATAGAGGTAGAGGGCGCCGCCGGCCTGATAGCGGCCGCTGGCTTTGCTGCCGGCATCGTCAAGCCAGGCGCCAAGCTGCCATTTTTTCTCCAGGCTGCGGGCTATCTGGATATCGCTTTCCCCCTCGTGCTGTCCCGGCAGTAGCTTCATGTGCGCCGTAGCGCCTGGCAGGCGCTGCAGATTGGCCATTCCCTGTTCAAGGTCGCTTAAGCGCAGGATAGTGCCGGAAGTTAGGGGCAGTGAATTCCACAGACCGGTGATGTCTGAGCCGTCGGCATAGTCGATAGCTCCCACTTTGCCATACATCAGGGTCAGCCGGAGGATGCCTTGCTCCAGCGACTGGGAGGGGACATCAATCAGAGAGGTGATATAGCCTTGCACGATCAGTTCGTTTTGAAGCCTGTACGCCAGCAGGCGAATCCCCTCGCTGCCCAGACAGCGGCCCTGTGCCTGCTGCGCGGTTTTCTCCAGTAATTTCCGGGTGAGCGCCTGGTTATCGGAATCGATGTCGACCTTATTGATTAATCTGCAATGTGCTTCCTCAGGAAAGGGGATACCCTGCGGCGTCCCGCGCTGTTGTGAGGACTGAAACTCCTGTTGCTGCGGGGTTAGCGCCTCCTGGCGAGCTTTATCTTGCTCGGTCTGGTGAGCCGAGGTGGTCAATTGCGCAGCACTGGCGGCAGAGGCGCCAGCCAACGTCATAAACAGCAGCCCGCTGAGCGTGCGAGATCGAATTAACATGAAGCAATATCCATTTGTTTCATTGGTTCGGTGACGCATCAATACTTTTACCTGTGGCAAAATGATTGATGGCCTTTATTTCGGCGCAGGCAAGGTCAGGCAAGAATATTATATTTAATCAATACCATAATCGTGCGACGAACCTGTTACGAGGCGTTATATGCTAGCGGTGGTGGAAATACCGGTCCACGAATTCATTAGTGAATTTTTTATGAATTGATCGATTTAATAAATAAGTTCAGCTTGTCTCGCTGGAGTTTATTTATAGCGTAAATGATATTGGCGGTAACTGCGCGCACAAATAATATTGACGAATAATATGGCGGGAAAGATAAGTTGCGCATACCGGGCGGTATGCGCAGCGAATAACGATTAATGCAGAATTTTGGCGAGGAAATCTTTAGCGCGATCGGATTGCGGATTGGCGAAGAAGGCCTCTTTATCGGCATCTTCAACAATCTTACCTTCATCCATAAAGATCACCCGGTTGGCCACCTTGCGGGCGAAGCCCATTTCGTGGGTAACCACCATCATCGTCATCCCTTCGTTGGCCAGTTCCACCATGACGTCCAGTACCTCGTTGATCATCTCCGGGTCGAGCGCTGAGGTGGGCTCATCAAACAGCATGGCGATCGGGTCCATACACAGGGCTCGGGCAATGGCCACGCGCTGCTGCTGGCCGCCGGAGAGCTGCGCCGGATATTTTTCCGCGTGCGCCGCCAGGCCAACCCGCTCCAGCAGCTTGAGACCCTTCTTGCGCGACGACGCTTTGTCACGATTGAGAACCTTAACCTGCGCCAGCGTCAGGTTGTCGATAATCGACAGGTGCGGGAACAGTTCAAAATGCTGAAACACCATTCCGACGTGCGAGCGCAGTTTGGCAAGATTGGTCTTTTTATCGTTAACCACGGTGCCATCGACGATAATCTGCCCCTGCTGCACCGGCTCAAGGCCGTTTACGGTTTTAATCAGCGTGGATTTACCGGAGCCTGACGGCCCGCAGACCACCACGACTTCGCCTTTTTTCACTTCCGTGGAGCAATCGGTCAGCACCTGAAAGTGACCATACCATTTTGAAACGTTTTTCAGGGTAATCATTACACAGTCCTTTTCTTCAACCAGCTGACCAACAGCGAGGCGCTGAGGCTAATCACAAAATAGACGCCGCCCGCGAACAGGATCATTTCGACCTGGGTCCCGTCACGCTCGCCAATCGTGGAGGCGGTACGGAAGAAGTCGGCGAGGCTCAATACATACACCAGCGAGGTATCCTGGAACAGGACGATCCCCTGGGTTAACAGCAGCGGCACCATGGCGCGGAAGGCCTGCGGCAGGATCACCAGCCGCATCGACTGCCAGTGGGTCATTCCCAGCGCCAGCGCGGCGCTTGACTGGCCGCGGGAGATGCTCTGGATACCGGCGCGGATAATCTCTGAATAGTAGGCGGCCTCGAACATCGAAAAGGCCACCATCGCCGAGATCAGGCGAATATCCGTTTTCGGCGACAGTCCCAGCACGTTCTGCAGGAAGCCCGGGACAATCAGGTAGAACCACAGCAGAACCATCACCAGCGGGATAGAACGGAACACGTTAACGTAGGATTTAGCAAACCAGGCCAGCGGCAGAAAGCTGGACAGGCGCATGACCGCCAGCAGGGTGCCCCAGACGATGCCGACCACGATGGCGATCACCGTAATCTTCAGGGTGATCACCAGCCCTGCCAGCAGGTAGGGCATGGAGGGAACGATCGAACTCCAGTCAAAATCGTACATTATTTGCCTCCCATATTGCCAGGCAGGCGAACCTTACGCTCGACCACATACATAATCAGCATAATCACCGCGTTGATGAAAACATAGGCCAGGGTGATGGCGGTAAAAGACTCCCAGGCATGAGCGGAGTAGTCCAGCAGTTTGCCCGCCTGCGCGGCCATATCGGCCAGACCGATGGTGGAGGCGATGGCCGAGTTTTTCACCAGGTTCATCATCTCCGAGGTCATCGGCGGCACGATAACGCGATAGGCGTTCGGCAGCAGCACGTAGCGGTAGGTTTGCGGCAGGGTCAACCCCATCGCCAGACCGGCGTTCTTTTGCCCGCGCGGCAGCGACTGGATAGCGGCGCGTACCTGCTCGCAGACGCGAGCGGCGGTAAACAGCCCCAGGCACAGCATGGAGGAGACAAAGAACTGAATGTTTGGGTCCAGCTCCGATTTAAACCACATGCCGATATTTTCCGGCAGGAATTCCGGCACCACCAGGTACCAGGTAAAGAACTGCACGATCAGCGGCACGTTGCGAAACAGTTCGACATAGCAGGTGCCAATGCCCGAGAGGAAGCGATTGGGGACCGTGCGTAAAATGCCGAACAGCGAGCCGACGAGAAAAGCGATGATCCAGGCCGAGATGGAGAGGGCGACGGTGATCTGAAAACCGCTCCACAGCCAGCCCAGGTAGGTAGTGTTGCCGAAGGGGGCCTGTTGCAGGAATATCCCCCAGTTCCAGTCTATTGACATACATGACTCCTGGAAAAAAAAGGGTAGCCATTGCTACCCTCGAAGACGGTTGTCCAGCTTGTTTCGGTATTCGCGGCGGCTGGGGAACGACCAGCCGCCGTATAGTCTGTCCGTGCTGTGACAATCATCGGGAGGGCAGGATATCCCGCCCCTGGTTGTTATAATTAGTTCAGTGCTTTGTCATTAGGTGATTTGAATAGCGCTTTCATGTCGTCCGACAGCTCGAAGTTCAGGTTAAGATTTTTTGGCGGAATCGGGTTTTTGAACCATTTGTCGAACCACTTCGCCGCTTCGCCAGAGGTCTGGGCCTGGGCAACGGTTTCATCGACCAATGCCTTGAAGGTCGGATCGTCCTTACGCAGCATGCAGCCATAGGCTTCTTTCGACTGCGCGGTGCCGACGATTTCCCAGTTATCCGGTTTCTTCGCCTTGGCGCGTTCGCCGGCCAGCAAAGCGTCATCCATCATAAAGGCCACCGCGCGTCCGCTTTCCAGAGTACGGAAAGAGTCGCCATGATCTTTGGCGCTGATGATGCGCATATTCATTTTTTTCTCATCGTTCAGCTTATGCAGCAGGATCTCAGAGGTGGTCCCGGAGGTGACGACGACCGCTTTATCCTTCAGGTCCGGGAAATCTTTGATCGGGCCGCCTTTCTTCACCAGCAGACGGGTGCCGACGACGAAGATAGTATCGGAGAAGGCCGCCTGTTTCTGGCGCTCGAGGTTGTTGGTGGTAGAGCCGCACTCGAAATCAAAGGTGCCATTCTGCAGCAGCGGAATACGATTCTGCGAGGTGACCGGGATCAGTTTGACCTGCAGATCGGGTTTGTTCAGTTTTTTCTTGATGGCATCGACGATGGCGTTGGAGTAGTCCTGAGAGTAACCCACAACCTTCTGTTGGTTATCGTAGTAAGAGAAAGGGACGGAAGATTCGCGATGGCCGACAACGATAACGCCATTTTTCGCGATCTTATCCAGAGTGCTCTGGCCAGCCGCCGGGGCAGCATCTTCCGCCTGCGCCAGACCAGCGGTCATTCCCATTACCAGCATTGCCGTGGCCAGTTTACGTAATTGCATATCCAACTCCTTATCCGCAGCGTCACCGACGCTATTGATACCCATTGTGATTGTGTGTGTTGTTATTAGGGGCACGCATCCACGTGCCGCATTTGTATGTGTTTGTTAGCATTTAGTTTGGCTTAATGTAAATATTTTGCTGCTTTATTGTTTATTTTTGCGAAGCGCTCCGCACCAATGGGAGGCAAATATCTTCCATTGCACCAAAATAGCGCGACCACCGATCGTTTATGGTGCAACCCGGTTGCACTGGGCCGGAGGACGGCGCTACCCGATTAAATAAAGCAATGACTGTGCCAGGGTGGCAAATGACGGGAAGAAAAAAGCCGGCGACGGGCGTCGCCGGTAGAGAACTTATCGGCGACGCTGACGCAGGCTCATCAGCAGCGCACCGAAGCCGAGCAGCGCCGTCAGCGCCCACAGCGGCCAGTTGCCAGTGCGAGCGT
>OCLZ01000142.1_pt1 | contig 19910 bp, 17 predicted proteins | sample 1496091 | NCBI WGS metagenome assembly OCLZ01 (sample SAMN01760948, study PRJEB22395) | human gut metagenome | reverse complement strand
CCGATCTTCGAACCCCCACTCGGCGTTTTGCGGCCGTTTCGTTTATTTGCTTACGGCGTCAAACCTATGGCGTCAGCTCTGCACGTAGCTGCCCTTCGGGGACTTCCAACCGCAGTTCATCATCTCGCTGTTGAACACCATCGCACCGTCGCCATGGGCGGGGACGACGATCATGCCACCGTCGCCGTGGTGACGGGCCACACCGTCCAGCGCGGCCTTTGCAGCCTCGACCGGATCTTCCTTGGCATACAGCACACGGTCAGAAACCTGGTGCGCGGCGACTTCCTTGACGAACGCCTCACCGATGCCGGTGCAGGAGATCGCAACGGAATCGTTGTTGGCGTAGGTGCCGCAACCCGGCAGTGGCGAATCGCCAACACGGCCCGGCATCTGGTTGGTGATGCCGCCAGTGGAGGTGCCGGCTGCGATATTGCCGGACGCGTCACGTGCGACGGCGCCGATGGTGCCATGCTTCTCCCATTCGTCGCCATTGGACTGCGCCTCACGCAGGGATTCCTGACGGGCCGGGGTGATGAAGTACTCGCTGTCGCACAGTTCGATGCCCCACTCCTTGAGCAGGTTATCGCCCGGCTTGGCGAACATGACGTGCTTGGTCTTCTCCTTGATGGCGCGCGCCACATTGATCGGGTTCTTGGACGTGGTCAGACCGCATGCGGAGCCGACTTCGCCGTCAACGCCGGTCATCAGGCAGGAATCCATGGACACGATGCCTTCGCTCGTCAACGCGGCACCACGGCCAGCATTGAATTCGGGAGCATCCTCCATGACACGAATGGCCGCGCAGACGGCATCCTCGGCCGGAGCGCCCTGTTCCAGCAGCGCATAGCCGGCTTCAAGGGCCCTGTTCAGATCCTGCTCCACCTGGGCGCGACGTTCCGGCGTGTCCTTCTTGCCGCGATTGCCAGCGCCTGCGTGGATCACCAGAAGGATCCCATCCGGATCAGCCTGGGCAACCCGGACCGTCGACTGCGGCAATGCTGCTTCGTTTGTTGACATCTTCTCTCCTTCAGATATCTCGCTTATGTTTGACATTCGCAGATATCTTACGCCGGTGGCGGCAACGAAGCGCCCGACATGTGCAAAAGCGATGCCGTCGCGCCGTTACGCAATCAAAAACATATCGAAGCGCGACTGCGTCCTTTCTTGCGTTTCATACTTTTGCAAATCGTAATCTCGTATTTCATGGTGCTCCTCCGTTGGTAGTGCCAGTATGTGTCAAGCGCATCGTTCCCCGGACAAAATCACGTTCTTAAGCAAAGCCACGCTTGTAAATCGGAAACACAAGTCGTTGTGGCCCCTACGGATTCATGTATATCGAAATGGCTGAAATTATTATCCATCGCAAAAACTCTCGTAAGCAACACCTATCGAGATAAATGTAGCTTATTTTAACGTTAGCTACACTTATGCGGATAAATGTAGCTAACGTACATGCGATGCGACTGATAGATTGGCAAATACAATCATCCCCGCATGTGCGGGGAACACTTGAAACGCTGGCGCAGCTTGTTTTCGAGCGCGGGATCATCCCCGCATGCGCGAGGGACACCTGTCGAGTGGCTGGTAGTCCTGCATGTCGTGGGGATCATCTCCGCATGTGCGGGGAACACGCGAACGTCTGCGTTTTCATGACATATCTGCAACAAAATCTATTAGCTTATCCTGAACACTTATCCATGCTTCAGAATCCAATCCAACATTGGTTTTCCTGTTTTTCTCTTCATCAATTTTGCTTTTGTCTGGCGGGGTGCCATGATGCCCTCCGACCACGCAGGCATACTGCGTGCAGCTTTTCTCCCCCAACCTCGGACTCGCAGGAGATATCCCTCAAGAATAATCTCTCCTGCGATGGGATGTGTGGGATGATCGGTATCTCGCAAGCCAGCTGCGTCTGTTCAATAGAAGTTAGGCCGATGGGGGCGGCGCCGTTTTGTTGGACTGCTTCAATTTGACAAAACACAGAGGACCGCGGGGCCCTGCTGCCCCTGCCTATATTTAGGCAAGTCGGCGTTTCGTAACCAATCACAAAACGCCGACTTGACTAAATACATAAATATAGCTAACGCGCGTGTGATACAACGAATATTTGAGTTGGAACGCGAGCTTTGTCAGCATCTCGTTTTGCCGATAACTACAAACGCGTCCGTATAATTGGACATTAAACGGCACGAGCCAGGCACTTGCGCATCAATAAACAGAGGACATAATCATGCAAAGAGATTTAGCACTGGTCAAGCCAACGCGAAAATACGCGAGCCAAGTGATGCATTACAAGCAGGAGATGCTTGCAAACAACGACAGTCTCGATGGATGCGCCGGTCTCGAAGACACGGATTCTTTTGATGAATGGATCGATTTCGATAATCGATTGAAAAAGAAATACGGCGAAGGCTATGTGCCGTCGGAAGTATTTTTAGCTATTCGGAAGGCGGATGACAAGCTCGTCGGCATCATTGATTTCAGACGTCCGCTATCCCCTTTTCTGCTGCAATACGGAGGAAATATTGGGTATAGCATTTTGCCATCGGAACGTCAAAAAGGGTATGCCAAAGCGATGCTCGCCTTACTCCTGCCCATCTGCAAAGAGCAGGGCGAGCAACGTGTTCTACTTACCTGTCACAAGAGCAATGAAGCATCAAGACGGACGATTATCAGCAATGGTGGAAAGATGGAGAATGAAATCGTGAACGGTACGGGACGGAACGAAGACAGTATCATCCAGCGATTTTGGATAGACCTCTGAATATTGGCTTTAATCTAAAAAACTGGAGACGGTTGCGCTTCTTCGCCCATAGCTCCTCAATGAAATCCCGAGTTTGAATACTCAGGAATCTTTGGTTCGGCACTTCGCTTGGCATGTCGCCGGGTCCTCAATGAAGTCCTGAGCTTGAATGCTCAGGAATCGGGAAGCCAATCGACATGTCGACAAAGCTCTTAAGATCCTCAATGAAGTCCTGAGCTTGAATGCTCAGGAATATCTGACTCTCGAATTCTCCGCCATCGGGGAATTCCATCCTCAATGAAGTCCTGAGCTTGAATGCTCAGGAATTGCTCAAAGGCCTCGACGCCGGCAGGAGGGCCCGTTCCTCAATGAAGTCCTGAGCTTGAATGCTCAGGAATCTCGAATCTCGCGAAAACCGCCGACAAACAGTTGGTCATCCTCAATGAAGTCCTGAGCTTGAATGCTCAGGAATATGGCAAGGCTATCGACGTTGACTGCAACTCAATTCCTCAATGAAGTCCTGAGCTTGAATGCTCAGGAATTTGTTTTCGGGTGTGTCGTCTGTTTGTTTGTGTTTCCTCAATGAAGTCCTGAGCTTGAATGCTCAGGAATTTGTGGAACGTAAGCTCGCCGCCGATTTCGTGGTCAATCCTCAATGAAGTCCTGAGCTTGAATGCTCAGGAATATCATCCACCGGACACTTGTCAGGAGCGCTCCACTCTCCTCAATGAAGTCCTGAGCTTGAATGCTCAGGAATGACGAATCTGTGTGACTTCTTCCAAAACATCTGGGTCCTCAATGAAGTCCTGAGCTTGAATGCTCAGGAATGTGAAGCAGTTCGCCAGGCTCGCCGAAGCGCAGGATCCTCAATGAAGTCCTGAGCTTGAATGCTCAGGAATGTCTAGCTTCAACGCTTTGGTCTAGTCTTGGCGAGGTCCTCAATGAAGTCCTGAGCTTGAATGCTCAGGAATAACCGACGATAGCAACCGCGATAGTCTCAGCCTGAGTATCCTCAATGAAGTCCTGAGCTTGAATGCTCAGGAATACCATGACGGAACGGGTCAGGACACGTGAACGTGATATCCTCAATGAAGTCCTGAGCTTGAATGCTCAGGAATACGCTAAGAGGATTGTTCCAACGCCACGTGTTCACTCCTCAATGAAGTCCTGAGCTTGAATGCTCAGGAATCCAACCGTGGCCGAACACTACGCCTTATCTGTTGGTCCTCAATGAAGTCCTGAGCTTGAATGCTCAGGAATTGCGGCCAGCACTCTTTGCCTGAGCATGCGCCGCCGTCCTCAATGAAGTCCTGAGCTTGAATGCTCAGGAATTTGGCAGTGTGGAATTGCCCTCGCACAACGCTTTTTCCTCAATGAAGTCCTGAGCTTGAATGCTCAGGAATACGTCCCGAATATCCCGAAACATACCCATTCGACGTTCCTCAATGAAGTCCTGAGCTTGAATGCTCAGGAATAGGCGTTCGTTCGCTCCCAACTGGAAAGTGGGCATCTCCTCAATGAAGTCCTGAGCTTGAATGCTCAGGAATCATAGCGGCCATAAGCGGACACGTCGGCCACGTTTTATCCTCAATGAAGTCCTGAGCTTGAATGCTCAGGAATTAGACCCGCCTCAACCGTGCCGACAACATAGAGGGCTCCTCAATGAAGTCCTGAGCTTGAATGCTCAGGAATTCACGTCATACGAGTTGGGGTTCAACTGTTTTTCCGTTCCTCAATGAAGTCCTGAGCTTGAATGCTCAGGAATCGTCCGCGATCGGGTGGATGACCGGAAGGCCGTCTATTCCTCAATGAAGTCCTGAGCTTGAATGCTCAGGAATCTCACCTGCGCGCATGTCAGCGCAATTGCGCGCTTCCTCAATGAAGTCCTGAGCTTGAATGCTCAGGAATCGCACCTCATGGCCGAACTGCGATGTCAAAGCGTTGACTCCTCAATGAAGTCCTGAGCTTGAATGCTCAGGAATTGGTTTTCTGCGCGGCATATGCATCATCTCGCACTCCTCAATGAAGTCCTGAGCTTGAATGCTCAGGAATTTCGAATTCCTTATAAAAAAAGACCCCGGCCACCCGCTCCTCAATGAAGTCCTGAGCTTGAATGCTCAGGAATTGAAAGTTTTGGCGATTGACTTTTAGTGCTGTCATTGTCCTCAATGAAGTCCTGAGCTTGAATGCTCAGGAATAGCACCTCGCGGTTGTCCTCCTGCGACCCGCCGAGGTCCTCAATGAAGTCCTGAGCTTGAATGCTCAGGAATTGCTAGCTGACGAGGTGAGTTACGAGACTTTCATAGCATCCTCAATGAAGTCCTGAGCTTGAATGCTCAGGAATTCCGACAGAAGGTGACATTATGCATGAAATGCGTGCGTCCTCAATGAAGTCCTGAGCTTGAATGCTCAGGAATTGAAACGTCATATGCCTACCGTTCCGCCTGATATTGTCCTCAATGAAGTCCTGAGCTTGAATGCTCAGGAATGGTTTCTTCAGGAGGAGGTTGATGATTGAGGTCAGTCCTCAATGAAGTCCTGAGCTTGAATGCTCAGGAATGATGGTACGGTCTGCGGTCTCGTAACGCTGTTTCGCTCCTCAATGAAGTCCTGAGCTTGAATGCTCAGGAATCTGCCCCACGTATACCGTCGGCGAACGTTGGAATCCTTCCTCAATGAAGTCCTGAGCTTGAATGCTCAGGAATAGTCATAGTCTAAGACCTTGCAATGACACATATTCTAAAGGCTTTTGCGAGCGACTCTTTCATTTCTATCGCAATACAGAAGCAATATAAGTTCACTGGCTCCAAAACAACTATTTTTCAAGTGCGAGCGCTCACCGTGTGTCGCAGCAATGATGCATCTCTCGCACTTGAAAAACAGCAAAACACTCTTTACTTATCAAACAACATCACCATTAGGCTAAAACTTCAAATCACTGTCGGTATCTCTAAATCGACGTATCCACGGCGCCCCAAGAAATCCAAGCCCTCTTCCGTTTGAGAAATGGTTCCAAGAGAACAGAACACAACAGAATCGATTGAGTCATCTATTTCCCTCTCTATCTGCATACGGACATCCAACATCATCGAAGGACGTACCCGCAGTAAGAAGACGCTATATTGCAATCGCTCTCCATAGTGTTGAAGAATTTTCGCAACATGTGAGCGGCAGCAATCATCGCTGATATCATATGCCACCAGATAGCCACGTTTCTGATTCGTCATGCCCCACTCCTTAACGAATTCTGATTCCGCGATATTCAGTTTGCGTCCCATCAAGATATCCCAAAATCATTCTGGCCTGAATTTCGATAGTCCTTCGCCAAGAAGCTTTGTATTTGAATACCGGATGGATGATTTCCGTAGCCATTCTTCGTTCGTATGCTTTGATCACCGTTTTCCGAGTCTCATCTGTCATGCGCACGGAGCCAAGCGCATCCGAGAATCCAGATGCATTGATTTCACCGTTATTAATCACTGTTTGCACTACCGAATCTGCAATCGGAGCCCTGAATTCCTCCATCAAATCCAGAGCCAATGCCGGTTTATTCCGTTTGCTGCTATGCAAGAAACCAGCATGCGGATCAAGACCGCAGGAAATCAAAGCTCGCACACAATCCGACAACAATAATGTGTATGTAAAATCAAGCAGTGCATTCAACGCGTCTGGAGCGGGTCTACGCATACGGGCAATCCAAGGCCACTCAGCTTGACGATCAGTTTTAATAAGATGCTCGAATTGAGAGAAATACAACGCTGCAGACTCTCCTTCGAGACCAAGTATGTCCTGCCAACGGTTCGCATTTCCAACCTGTTTCTCAATATGTCGCAGTTGCGGCAATACTGGATTGTCCGATTCTGACCGTCGCAGCAAAACAGATTGATTGTGTATTTTTGCGACGATAAATTCACGTGCAAGACCAAGCCGTCCTTCATGGGAAGCTACGTGCTGGTCAACACGTTGCTCCCCGTTTGGTCCATAAGAGGGAATGGACCATCCGTACATTCGTCCTGTTCCACTGCACCAAACTATGGGAATATCACGCCACATCAACTCACGGATTAGCCCACTTGACAAATCGGTATTGCCGTAAATCTGCAAACCTTGCATGGTATCAATTGGAATAGAAGCAAGTTCTTCGCCATTTTTCTGAACAATCATTCTTCCGGATCTTGTAAAGGCTTTTGCTCCAGGAGTAGCAAGATGCGTTACTTGATTATCTGGAGACGAAACCATCACTCGATGCGCGACAGCACATAACTTGCGTTCTTCCGGCAGACAAATCCCTACATGTGAGCATCGCATACAACGAGCGCTGTCCTCTAATGGCTCAGGAGCTTGTTCCGAATTAATTAACGTTCGAGTTTCTTCCACCGCTTTATGCGCGTTTTCATAATCCTCTTCGTCAAGGTCAACTTCAACCCGCCGATGGTGCGTGGTGAAAAATATTTCAGTACCAGCTACATGAAAACCCATATTTTCAAGACATGCAGCCTGTAAAGCAAGCTGTGTACGCATTGCGGACGTAACTATCATCGCCCGCTTCACAGGCGTCGCTTTATATTCACGAATAACGATTCCGCTATCCGTCATTTTTGCAGCATCCAGCTTGCCGCTGACGCCCCATTCCTCATGCCTGATATTCACGGCTTGATACGAATCCGCATCAGGAGCGCCATCAGTACGGTCAACCTTGCGATGATCATATGTTCCTCGCATGATTTGATCCGAATCGACTTTTTCTCCTACCGCTTCCAACCACGCTCTGCGCGGGCAGAACATGTAATTGGCAACCAAGCTAATCGGAATAGGGTCGTCATCCATAGCTTTCTCCTTGTTATTCCATTTGTTTTACTGGGATGATTTCACCAGGCTCCAGCCATCGTTCCGGAGCACTTTTGTTATCAGACATGAACTGATTGAAAAGGCAACAGGCAGGAACACCTTTTTCTTCAAGCCAGTCAGATGCCGCACTCATTACTTGGTCTCCCCTGAAACGAGCCTGCTGAATACCGAATTGCGCAAGCGCTTCGCTACGTATAACGGAACGGTATTTCGCAGTTGTCCAGTATTGATCGAACAACGGAAGAATCGCGAAACGAATTGGGCCTTTAATCTGGAACATTGCCGCGCTACTGTCACGAGACATTTCGCTTCCAATAGTCGTAACACGCGTCGGAAAGGCGGAAACGCCAATCAATGCGCACCATGCACGCGCATTGTCGGTTTTCGATGGAGCGTGAAGGCCCGTGGCAGCACGGCTAAATGCTTTATTGCCACCAACCTCATCCTCAATTGTCGTACCAAGCAATCCATCCCGAACTTTTTCGATGGGTCGTGCTGCAACCTTTTGGGCCAAAGGAAACAAACGACCTCCGATGAATTCTTGCCCTTTGTTTCGCGTCACCATTTCCCAACGAGAAGCCCCGAAATCAGAACGTAAACTATGATTAGTTTGCTCACCTGACCAGTATGAAGGCTGCCCCAGTGCGCCGAAGTAACGGTAATCGCCGAATGTTTCCATGGCGTCAACCGCAGCTTCTCGATTTCTTTGAAGTTTTTCCCAGCCATAAGGCACACCCAAATTGCTTAGCCTCGGTGACATTGTGGCATGGAACGCCCCACTTGGCTTGTCGGATTCATTTGAAACCGTATAGTCGTCTTGAGAAGTCAACGGCAAAGATTGAGACCACCGCTTAGCATGTTCACTCACAACCTTCGATATTTGATCGATATCCAAATCATCATTCGTCTTTATCTCAAAAGCCTGCAAATCATCCAGCCATCGAAATAGGCAAACACGATCAGGATTAGCATCTTCAAGAATGGATGCAAGACCGACCATAAGCAAATGCGAGAATGCGTCGGTCGCATCCGCAGAAATGACAACACTCATCACAGCCCCTCCTTCGAACATGTAATATCCGCAGCGCGAAGCAAAGCTTCAAGGTAAGAAACTCCCCAGAAACCATACCTTTGATTGGTATGGTCGATGAGGGTCTCCCACTCACCGGTTTCGAACAATCGGTCGGAAAGCACATTCAATTCCGGATTCATTTCGCGGGAAGAACCACCCTCCACAGGAAGCAGATATTCAGTCCCATACTGGAAAGATGCACGTCCGTGGCCATGTGATGTGCCTATGAGTCGTGCGACAAGCTGCTTGTCGGTTTCTTCCATATCTCGCAACCGTTCATTCGTTTTGCTGGCTTGAAGGAATTCCGCAACGGAACGTTGCTCATGACGCCAACCATGCAGTCGATATTCGTTACGAAGTCCCCGCTCTTTGGCATGCGAAATAAAGTACCGGCTCTTTGCCCAAAGTTCCGTTTCCTGCACCTCGCGATCATTACGAAGCAGTCTCTGGAAACGCCTGTCTTTCTTGCCCTCATCATGATATTCACCGGCAATACGCAAATCATTGGTCAAAGTATCATCAAGCCCGACAGCTTTACCAAGCGCTTGTGCACGCCAAGCTACATGATCTTGATGGCCTTCTTTCCTGCGAAGATTGGAATCATTCGATATTCCTCCTAGAAAAAGAGTCTTTTTCCTAGAGACTATGATTTCCTGATCAGATTCAGAATCTGGCGCATTTTCAGAAGCACTGCTTACGATCCATCTGACTTCACGGATAATCTCATTGCCATCAACATCAAAACAAGAATGTTCTCGTTCAAAACAAAGCAAGGAGCACTCCACCGAACTTGTCGACTCCGCTGCCGCAGCTGCACGAATCAGTCTTAACGACTCTTGCATGTCGTTTTGCACTTTGTCAGAAAGGACTTCAGCATTGTGCTCGCCAGAGATTTCTTCAATATTTTGAATATGCTGAAATGCTTCAATCTCTTTCGGCTTAAGCGAAATGTCATTGATGACCATGATAGAGGAGCCGCATTTGTTAAAAACATCCTCTACCGTAGAAGAACCTTCTGGATCAAAAATCGCAACATTCTCAGTGAATGTAGAGAAAACTCTTTCAAAATCATCAAGGATAAGTATGTCGCCAGATTTGATCACAGCATGCTCGGCATCTTGCACATGCATGCATATCACACGATGACCTTCAGGTTCCGAGGCGCGATATCTGAATACTCTATGTGGAAAATCGATTTTATCTTTTCCACCATGCTCATTGTCAGCCTCGACCCGAGCACCTCTCCTTCGCGACTTATTGTCTTCCTTCTCCAAACATTTAAAGAACTCTTGAAGTCCACGCCATTTTCTAACGGGGAATAACTCGTCATTCTCAGGCTGCGCCATTTCCAGAATTCGAATAGCCGACATGTCATTCCATGGCAAATTTCTCACCACGATATTAATGTCAGGACCACTGGAATTAAGATCATCCCGTAACCATAGATTGAGGTCCGCACGTCCCTGTTGAAGATCAACCCCACACAGGTTGGCACATAAATTCTCATCTGTGACAGATAGATTCTCAACATCCCATAGTTCCAAACGCTGGATTAAAAGTCTGTCGGGATCTTCCCGAGGTACCATGGTTTTTCCTACGGACCATGCGCTGATGCTCGGCTTTCCAGTTTCTGCATCTTCCAAGGAATTTAGCCAAGTCTGCGCCTTTATAATATCTTCAGGCTTGTAAGGAACAGTCTCGTCAGATTGCTTCTTTTCAGAAAGCTTCTGCAAATCAACGCCAAATATGTAGATAAGGCCTTCAGATCTCAAGCCACGACGATTCACACGGCCGGCACGTTGAACCAACGCAGATCCAGGAGCAATCTCAGTCACCATATTTGCAAAATCGATATCAACGCCGACTTCCAAAGTCTGTGTGCCGATAATGCAGCAAGGAGCCTCATCTGGTTTTAGCTCAGAAAGAGAATGCAGCTTATCGGCCACTTTTCTTTTGTCGTATGCACGCATTGGACCGATATAAACGTCAATAGGCTTTTTGATGCCATTCTTTTTGCATAGTTTTTCGAGTTTGTCAGCAACGAGGTTGGCTTTTTTAACTGTGTTGAGAATGCATCCAAGAACATGGGGACCTGAATCGCTGTATTCATCAGCCTCGATATTGGAGTGAATCAGAGAAAGGCACTGCTCAACAATTGCATCTATCTCATCTTTCGACTTCTCAAAATCACAAGTTACAACAACTGGTTTTGACTGGTTAAGACGCTTTTCGAGCATAACGTCAGTTGTGAAATCAGATTCAAGGACAGAAATCGCATTATCAGTATCTTCAGAAACTGGGGTTGCAGTCGTTTCTACAACTTGTAAAGGAGATACTTGTCGAGCAATCGGAGCATCAGCCATGTTTTCGATACGTGCCACTTGCTGTGCGGTTTTTAATAATTGCTGGCTCAGATGAGCTTCATCAACAATCAACACTGTGTCGTATGCAAGCAATCCAGCTTCCATAGAACGCATGGTACGACTAGTGCCGTAGCCACGAAACAGCAAGCGGCTTCCGAACATGTCAGGAGTAGCACAAATCACAGCACAGGTCTGCGGATAATAGCGCCACTCTCGGTCCGGACTGATACTGCCTCGCAATTCAACAGCAATCATCCGCGGAATCGCAGAATCGCTTTTAGTTCCATCATTAATAGCTGCACGAAGTTTTAAACCGTCTCGATATACGTCAAGCCCGTCATTGGCGACATGCTCAATCTGCATTTTGTCCTGTAACGCACAAGCTTCATCAAATTGATCATCAACCAATGAACGACGATTTACCGTAAGCGCCAAACGACGAGGAATGTTTCGCAATGGTAAATCGAAGAGACCGTTTCCTTCCACGAGAGAAAGGCCTGCCATAGCATTAAGGAACACATGGATATCTATCACACTGGTTTTCCCAGAAGCGGTTGGAGCGCCAATACTTCGAGGCCAATACCCATGCTCTGCAACATACAGCATCAATCTAATCTGCCATTGATAAGGTGTACGAACAGGCAAATTCGATTCATGACTTGAATGAACCGCAGCGATGAATTCTTTGAACTTAGCAGTCAGGTATTGCCGCTGCTCCAGACTCATTTCAGCCATGTTGGAATCCCCTTTTCGAAATCATCATCCGATTGACACACGCTTACGGCAAAATCCGCCGGCACAAGGAAACCTCCACCCAAATGGCGACTCTGACCGATTGCCATAGCCGCACAATCCAGAGACTCACCGACATCAGAAATCGCAATCAACGCATTCATACCATGCAAAATGTTGGAACCGTTCGCACGATGCACATAATCCGTCATGTTGGCACGATGAACGGTACGATAATTGTAAATACGGAAATGCGAGGTCTTCGCGCTCACCGCATCAACAATGTTCCAATAGCGTTCCTCTCGACTTCCTTCCGACGATTGCGGATATTGCGAACGCCAAACATGTCCAATCGACAAACAAAGAGCCTCATAGACTCCCCATTTGCGATGCAACTTTATGTCAGGAATAGGGCGTGTCTCAGCGATGGCCATCGGTCTGACCGCCCAATATCGACACATTCCCGGCGCTACTGGCTTCCAGAAATGCTCGGCATCAACCGTTGTGACTTTCCCGATACGCAAAGTCGACTTTTCCGGAGCATAGTACAACGATTTGCCTTCAGCTCCGGCACAGACATCGCGCAACTTGCCAATGTCGCCTTTAGACATATCTGAAGGAATCAAAATAAGAAAACCAGGATTCAACTTCACAACATCGTCTCGGATTTGTTGACTATACCGCTGCTTGAAATCGGCATCAATAATCTGAATGGACACGTTATTGGCCGGTCTGGCTATGCCTGGAGCATATTTACCCACCAAAGCCGGCGATGGATCAATTCCCCACTCCTTTACTAGAAAACGATGCAGTGCCACAGCCCAATTGACAAATTCGGATTCCTGAGGTTTCCATTCAGATGAATTTTTAATGTCACCATTGCATGCAATTGCATTGATTTCCAAGTATAAAGCCATCACCCAAGGAGCTTTAAGCACTTCCCTCTGCTTCCGAGCAGCCGAAGAAAGATACCTAGCTTTGCCTTCCGTTTGAGCAAGTGGATACTCATTAAGGAAATTCTGCTCGTCCTCTTTGTCGCTAACAGTAAGGTTTTTCTTACCCTTCGGTTTGGGATTCGCTGCCACAAAAGCCTGCTTCAAATCATCAAGACGCCCCTTTTTAGGGTAAGCAACAGGCTTTCCCCTCTTTCGAATATTCGTTAATGCCGAATCGGGGGAAAGTGTCCATAACTGTTCATCGACGCCAGAAGGAAGAACATAATCCTCATAAGTATTCAGCTCCACCGGAGAACAAGCTTCGCCTAGATAAGGAACTTCATTGCAAAGCCAGCTCAACACCATTCTCGCTGTAGATGAGGGGCATTCATGCCATATCCAAGTCAGCAATCTTCCAGATTCAGGATGCTGCTCATATGCAGTGGCTATGTGGGCTGTAGTAGATGAAACTTTATCTTTCGGTTTTTTTCTATTCTGGACATTGCCTTTATTTCTATAGGCAACAGCCCTGCTATCAGCTTTAACAGCGTGTGGGAGCAGCATTCCCTGAGGTGGATTATCCTCAAGCCAGTTCAAAGCCTCTCGAATCTGATCGTCCGTCAGATTACGATTGGCATCAACCTGTTCAAAACCGAAAGTCAAGTATGCCACCGAAACAAGCGCAGAATACAAGCGGCAAAGTGAAGGAAACTCTTCCGGTCTGCCACCAGAATCACTGCCCTGATAAAAACCAAGCGGAAAATAAGCCGATATCGCGAAAGCCATATCAGTTTCCCTTTTCATCATCTTCAGCAGAAGCATTGGCAAGCACCGCAGGATTACCTTCCACAAGGAATTCCTGCCCCTCCCAAGTGATTCCCGCCTTTTCATGAGCCTGCGCGTAAGCCTCTTCCAAAAGTTTTTCAGCCATTCCAGCAGTAAGAGGTTCCAATTCCTCCTTCTCGCCATAGCGCTTGTTCAACATGACAGTCGGCTTGCCGGTCTCCGCAAGGAAGCAATTCGCACGGATGAAAGGATTCTCATCATAACCGGCAATATCACGCAGAAGTACAGCGAGAATTAATGCACGAATCGCAGCATCCCCTTCAACACCCTTGCCGAAATGGAATGTACGCACGGTAGCGAAGCTCAGCACACGGGTGGAGATGACTTTCCGGACAGAAACACCGTCTAGAACGTCTTTTTTAGCACTTGGTGGAATGGCACCCAAACCGATGGTCGAACCCTTGCCCGATTTCTTGAAACTTGTTTTAGTCTTGTCGCTTAGGTCAATACTGTCACCAACAATCTTCTGACGGTCAGCTTCGGTAGATACAATCACGCTCGCCCCAACTGGATCAATGCGTCCGCCCGCACGATGGATTACAGGGTCTTCTTCTTGTTCGACCAGAATGGCATATGTTTCGCCAACCATAACAGAAGGAATCCTCAGCTGATTCTTACTGCGAGTGGAGTCCCATCCACCGAAAATGACCGTCTCCGGAGAAAGTTCGAAAATCGGCAGCAGATTATCCAAAGTCGAATTACGCGCCTTCACATATTCCTCCGCCCTGGAAGTAGATTCACCCTTATAACTTCCGACACGAATATGGCCATCGAAGCCACGATGTGGAAGCTGATTATCATAGACAACTTCCTTTCCGGCATCGGTATCATACTGAACCGCAATGCGAGGCATTTTTGAAAGAACGCCCTCACCATTCCGCATGGCTTCCGTTGTCGTTTCCTCAGCACGATTAGCAAAAGAACCCTTGGAATCAATCATCACCGTCTTCACCGGCTTTTCTTGATCTTCCTCATAGCGTTTTGCAAAAATATATGTCGCATTACCTCGGTCATCGACATACTTCGCAGGTGCGATCACACCATCCGGACCACTTGCAGGTTCCAGCTCCTGCCGCATCGTCAAACTGCCAGCTCCACCAACATGAGCAGCCGCATTCAAATCTTCAATAGTAAGCGCACGCATTCTAGCGTCCTTTCTTTCCCATACGAACAACCGTGTCCATATTGTTAAATATCAGTGTAGGGTGTGTTGGTGCACATGACGGATACGCCACGCGCACCAACACAGAAAAGAAGTCTTTTCCGCCAAGGGAAAAGAATTGCTTGAATCTAAATCCGAAGCAAATAAAAACAATTCCTCAATGAAGTCCTTATTCATGGGTGGAAAACACATCTATGCCCTTCACCCACACTAACGCCATGCATGTTCTATTTATTCACAAGAACAAGCACGACGATAGCAAGAATAAGCGTTATCGCATTACCCATATGCCTCCTTTCGTTTTATCCAATACAGAAGTTTCGCCAATACTAGGCTTAACGAAATTCCCGCACAACATGCACCCTACCACAATTCACAAATATTGCAAGTTCAGGAAATACCTTAAAATCCAAATTAAATAAATACTATATAAGAAGTTATATGCCAACTACACTTATATGAGTGTAAAAGCAGCAAAATCATACACAATATACAGAAAAGAAAAAGCCGGGAACGGGAACGACGGTTGAAACCGACGAACTCGACTCCCGGCATCGCGACTGCTTCTCAAAGATGTGCGCTTGACTCACATGGATGGTACTGAGAACCATTCGCTTGCGATCTGCTTCCGCGCACGTGCCAGCGCAACGTAAATACGTCGCAGGCACACGGCAGACACAAATCAAGTCTGTATAAATCTTCCAGCCGGTGTAAAAGCCAGCCGAAAAGCCACAGGCTACTCTAGTCGCACGGTCGAATAATCACAAATCGATCGCAAAACCATGGAACAGCATACGCATCCATGTTTTGTTACCCGGACATGGAGGTTACGGTAACAAAATGCGGAAAAGCGAGCCAGAAGCCGAAGGTTAGGACTGAAGGAATACAGACTGAAGGAATACGGACTGAAGGAATACAGACTGAAGGAATACAGACTGAAGGAATACAGACTGAAGGATATAGGGTGGGACAACGACGTGAAAGGGGTCCTGCCGTTTAAACGGCAGGACCCCTTCGCATCAAGACGAAATCAGCCCAATCAAGCCAAATCCGCACAACCCGGTCAATTCAGCCAAACCAACCCAATCCCAACCGGATCGCACCAACCAATTCGGCCAATCCGGTCGACTTAGTTGAATCGACCAAGCGGAATCAGCCCAACTGATTCACCCCAACCAAAATCAGGCCTTGGCAACCTCGATGGCGGGCTCGGAGCCTTCGGCGCCGGCAACAACGTCAAGCGAGTCGGCGAGCGTGTCGGCGGACACGAGATCGCGGAACTGCTCGACCTTCGCCACGTCGCCGGCCGGGACGGTCAGCTTCAGCGCGATATGGTCGGAGACCTCGAGACCGGCGGCCTTACGGGCGTCCTGCACGGAGCGGATCACGTCGCGGGCGTAGCCTTCGGCAACCAGATCGTCGTTCAGCTCGGTGTCGAGGATCACGAAACCGCCGGTCGGCAGGGCCGCGGACACGGAGTTGGCGGCCTCTTCGGCGTTCTGTTCCTCCACGCTGTTGATCAGCTCGTACTCGCCCTCTTCCAGCGTAATGTCGCCGTTCGGGGTCTCGCACACCGGAGCGCCGGAAGCGTCCACATGCCATGCGCCGGACTTGGAGGCCTTGATGGCGAACTGCACGTCCTTGCGCAGGCGCTTGCCTGCAACGCGGGCGTTCACGCGCAGCTCGTGGATGATCTTCAGGCCCTGGGAGCCCGCATCCTCAAGCGTGCACAGCTCCACGTTCTTGACGTTGAGCTCGGACTTCAGAATCTCGTCGTACGCGGCCACGGCGGCGGTATCCTCCACCACCACGGTGAGCTTGCTCAGCGGCTGGCGCACGCGGATCTGCTTCGCCTTACGCATGGACAGGGTGCTGGAGACGACCTCGCGCACCTTTTCCATGGCGTTCACCAAAGCCGGATCGTCGACGAGCACGCGGCCAAGTTCGGTGGCTTCGCCGGTCTTCTCGTCGGCCAGGAACGGCCAGTCGGCCAGATGCACGGGTTCGCCTCCGGTCAGGCCGCGCCACACGGATTCGGCTTCCATCGGGGCAAGCGGCGCAAGGACGCGCATGAACACCTCAAGCACGGTGTACAAGGTGTTGAACGCGTTGGCGTCCTCGTTCCAGAAGCGGTCGCGGTTGTTGCGGATGTACCAGTTGGTGATCATGTCGATGAAGTCGGACACGGCGTCGCATGCATCGGAGATCAGGAACTGGTCCAGCGAGGACTGGGTCTTTTCGACCAGTCGGTGGGTACGGGCCAGCAGGTAACGGTCCATTTCCGGCAGCGATGCAACTTCGTCGGCGCGAAGCTTGCGCGCGTCGTACCCGGCCGCGTTCGCGTACAGCGTGAAGAAGTAGTAGGAGCTCCACACCGGCAGCATCACCTGGCGCACGGTGTCGCGGATGCCATCGGCGGTGACGATCAGGTTGCCGCCACGCAGGATCGGCGAGCTCATCAGGAACCAACGCATGGCGTCGGAGCCAAAGTCGTTGAACACGCCGTTCACGTCCGGGTAGTTGCGCAGGTGCTTCGACATCTTCTGTCCGTCGGAGCCGAGCACGATACCGTGGCAGATCACGTTCTTGAACGCCGGCCTGTCGAACAGGGCGGTCGCCATGACGTGCTGCACGTAGAACCAGCCACGGGTCTGGCCGATGTATTCCACGATGTAGTCGCACGGGAAGTGCTGTTCGAAGGTTTCCTTGTTCTCGAACGGGTAATGGTACTGGGCGAAGCTCATCGAACCGGATTCGAACCAGCAGTCCATCACGTCGCTGATGCGGTGCATGTGGCTCTTGCCGGTCGGATCGTCCGGGTTGACGCGGGTCAGCTCGTCGATGTACGGGCGGTGCATGTTGATGTTGCCCTCATGATCGCGCGGGTAGTCACCGAAATCGGCCTTGAGCTCGTCAAGCGAGCCGTACACGTCCACGCGCGGGTACTTCGGATCGTCGGAAACCCACACCGGAATCGGGGAACCCCAGAAACGGTTGCGGGAGATCGACCAATCGCGTGCGTTCGCCAGCCACTTGCCGAACTGGCCGTCCTTCACATTGCCCGGAATCCAGTTGATCTGCTGGTTGAGTTCGAGCAGGCGGTCCTTGATCTTGGTGACGGCCACGAACCAGGAGCTCACCGGCTTGTAGATCAGCGGGGTGGCGCAACGCCAGCAGTGCGGGTAGGAGTGCACGTAGCTCTTCTCCTGGAAGAGGATGGCGCGCTGCTCTTCGGGGATGCGGGCCAGCGGGCCATCGCCGGCGCGCAGGTTGCGCAGGATCGGCTTGTTCGCGTCGAACACGTACATGCCCTCGTAATCCGGGCACAGCGACGTGAACTTGCAGCCCGCGTCGAGCACGTCCACGCTCTTGATGCCCTTGGCGTTGAGCGTGTTCATATCGTCCTCGCCGTAGGGGGCCTGATGGACCAGGCCGGTACCTTCAACGGTGTCGACGTAGTCGGCGGTGAAGATCTGGTAGCCTTCCGGCCCCGGCACCTTGCCCTCGGCGGCGTTCTCGTCGCCTGCGAAGTACGGGAAGACCGGGTAGTAGCGCCAGCCCTCCATCTCGGAGCCCTTGAGTTCGCGCACGATCTCGTAGTTCTCGCCAAGTTCCTTCTCGTAGGAGCCAAGCAGTGGCTTGCCGAGGTAGAACTTCTTGCCGGCGAACTTGCCTTCGGTCGGGCGCACCTCGACGTAATCGATGTCGGCACCGACCACGATGGCGAAGTTGGTCGGCACGGTCCACGGGGTGGTGGTCCAGAACACTGCGTACGCGTCTTCCTCGTCGCGCAGCTTCACGGCCACGGACACAGTGGTGTCCTGACGATCCTGGTACACGTCCGCATCCATGCGCAGCTCGTGCGCGGACAGCGGCGTCTGATCCTTCGGGCAGTACGGCAGCACGCGATAGCCCTGGTATGCCAGACCCTTGTCGTACAGCTGCTTGAAGGCCCACATAACGGATTCCATGTACGGAATGTTCAGGGTCTTGTAGCCGTGCTCGAAATCAACCCAGCGCGCCTGACGGTGCACGTAGTCCTTCCACTCATTCGTATACTTGAGCACGGATGCACGGCAGGCATCGTTGAACTTGTCGATGCCAATTTCCTTGATCTGGTCTACAGAGTCAATGCCCAGTTCCTTCTGAGCTTCGAGCTCGGCCGGCAGACCGTGCGTATCCCAACCGAACACACGGTTTACACGGTGACCCTTCATGGTCTGATAGCGCGGAATGACGTCCTTCGCATAGCCGGTCAGCAGGTGGCCATAGTGCGGCAGGCCGTTGGCGAACGGCGGGCCGTCGAAGAAGACGAATTCGTTCTGGCTGTGATCGCCGGAAGGACGGCGTTCGATGGACTTCTGGAAGGTGTCGTCCTTCTCCCAGTAGTCAAGCACGGACTCCTCAAGCTTGGGGAAGCTGGGGTTCGGCGCGACATTGGCGCTCTGCTCACCGGCAGCAGCCTTCGGATACACATGATTGGTGGATTCGCTCACCGTATGCTCCTCGTTTGGCGGTTTCATTACTTACTTTACGAGGACGATGATTTTCGTGCGATTGCGCACGTCCGACACCGCGGTACCACCTCGCTTGCCGCACTCCCCCGCTTTCCTTACGCGGGTTTCGTACGACCGCTTGACGTTCGGCTGTCCGGGCCGATCCCGCCGGTTCTACTGAGCCTGCGATCGCACCGCGCGATTTACGCGCGACGACCGCCGCCGTTCTTCCGGAAGCTCCCCGCTGATGACGGATCGTTGCTTTGCTTTTCAGTCGACAGCGTAGCACGCACTACGAACGTAGGTAAACGAAAGAGCCGCATGGCATCCACCATGCGGCTCTTCCTGCGCGACGACCGCGGTTCAATCGCAAATCAATCGCGCCAATCGCTTTCCGAGAGCGAATCAGCCTTCGTTGAGCTGCTCTTCCAGCTGCTTGACGATGTCGGCGTGCATCTTCTCGGTGATCTTCACCTTGAGCAGGAATACAACGCCGCTCAGGATGATGACAGCCAGCGGCACATAGAATGCCCAGACCTTGAAGGTGTGGATGTTCGCGGCGGTCATGTCGGCGGCGGTGGCGGAGCCGATCATGCCAGCGGCGATGGCGACGGCACCGACGATGCCGTTGGAGCAGGCGCCTGCGATCTTGTCGAGCATCGGACGCACGGACAGGGTGACGGCCTCGTTGCGCTTGCCGTTCTTCAGCTGGC
>OCLZ01000140.1_pt1 | contig 20107 bp, 16 predicted proteins | sample 1496091 | NCBI WGS metagenome assembly OCLZ01 (sample SAMN01760948, study PRJEB22395) | human gut metagenome | reverse complement strand
TGATCGCGGCAGGAGCGCCTGCCGATTGCGAACCTCAGGTCCGCCAGTCAGCAAAAGTTCAGTTCGGTGACTATCAGGCCAACGGCGTGATGGCTGTCGCCAAAAAACTGGGCATGGCGCCGCGACAACTTGCAGAGCAGGTACTGTCTCATCTTGACCTCAACGGCATTGCCAGCAAGGTTGAAATCGCCGGGCCGGGCTTTATCAATATTTTCCTTGACCCCGCGTTCCTGGCGGACAACGTCAACCGCGCGCTGCAGTCCGAACGCCTGGGCGTCGCCACGCCGCAGGTACAGACCATCGTCGTCGACTACTCGGCGCCGAACGTGGCGAAAGAGATGCACGTCGGCCATCTGCGTTCGACCATCATTGGCGATGCCTCGGTCCGTACCCTGGAGTTTCTTGGCCATAAGGTGATCCGCGCCAACCACGTCGGCGACTGGGGCACCCAGTTCGGCATGCTGATCGCGTATCTGGAAAAACAGCAGCAGGAAAACGCCGGTGAGATGGCCCTGGCCGACCTCGAAGGTTTCTATCGCGAAGCGAAAAAACACTACGACGAAGACGAAGCCTTCGCCGAGCGCGCGCGCAGCTACGTGGTTAAGCTGCAGGGCGGCGATGAGTACTTCCTGCAGATGTGGCGTAAGCTGGTCGACATCACCATGTCGCAGAACCAGATCACCTACGATCGCCTGAATGTGACGCTGACCCGCGATGACGTGATGGGCGAAAGCCTGTACAACCCGATGCTGCCGGGGATCGTCGCCGATCTGAAAGCCAAAGGGCTGGCCGTTGAGAGCGAAGGCGCCACCGTGGTGTTCCTTGATGAGTATAAAAACAAGGAAGGCGAACCGATGGGCGTCATCATCCAGAAAAAGGATGGCGGCTACCTCTATACCACCACCGATATCGCCTGTGCGAAGTATCGCTATGAAACGCTGCACGCCGACCGCGTGCTCTACTACATCGACTCCCGTCAGCACCAGCACCTGATGCAGGCGTGGACCATCGTGCGCAAGGCAGGCTATGTGCCGGACTCCGTGCCGCTGGAGCACCATATGTTCGGCATGATGCTGGGTAAAGACGGCAAGCCGTTTAAAACCCGCGCCGGCGGCACCGTGAAGCTGGCGGATCTGCTGGACGAAGCGCTGGAGCGCGCGCGTCGCCTGGTGGCCGAGAAGAACCCGGAGATGTCCGCTGATGAGCTGGAAAATCTGGCGAAAGTGGTGGGTATCGGCGCGGTGAAATATGCCGACCTGTCGAAAAACCGCACCACCGACTACGTTTTCGACTGGGATAATATGCTGGCGTTCGAAGGCAACACCGCGCCGTATATGCAGTATGCCTATACCCGCGTGCTCTCCGTGTTCCGCAAAGCCGGCATTGATGAAAACGCCCTCACCGACGCGCCGGTGGTAATTGCGGAAGATCGCGAAGCCCAGCTGGCCGCGCGCCTGCTGCAGTTTGAAGAGACCCTCTCCGTGGTCGCTCGCGAAGGGACGCCGCACGTGATGTGCGCCTACCTCTACGATCTGGCGGGCCTGTTCTCCGGTTTCTACGAGCACTGCCCGATCCTCAGCGCGGAGAGCGAAGCGACCCGCAACAGCCGCCTGAAGCTGGCGCTGCTGACGGCGAAAACCCTCAAGCTGGGTCTTGATACCCTCGGTATCGAAACCGTCGAGCGTATGTAAAACCAACCCGGCGAAAGCCGGGTTAATTTTTCAGGCGCCGCGCCAGCGGGCTCTCTTGCTCAGAAATACTTGCGCAGATACTCGGTCAGACAGAGGATCGCCATCGCCTGGCCGTAGGGCATCGAGGTGAGTGGGATCTGGCGATAGAAATCGAGGTCTGACCCCATTCCGGTGCCAAAGGAAGTCTGCAGCAGCTCCCCCTGCGGCGATATATTCTGCACAATTCCGCGAATCGCTTTTTCTGCCACCCCGGCATAGTGCTGCCCGACATATCGCTTGCGCACCGCTTTAAGTATGCCGTAGGCAAAGCCGGCGGTCGCCGAAGCCTCAGGATAAGAGTGCGGGTCGTCCAGCAGGGTATGCCACAGGCCGCTGTCATCCTGGCATTTCGCTAAAGCGGCAATTTGCGCGTTCAGCACCTCGGTCAGATAGCGCCGTACCGCATTCCCTTCTGGAAGATCCACTAACTCAAGAAAATCCGGGATCACCATGGTTAGCCAGCTGTTGCCCCGTGCCCAGCGCGCCCGGGCAAAGTTATGCCGACCGTCATAGCTCCAGCCGTGAAACCACAGTCCGGTTTCCCGGTCCATCAGGTTTTGCACATGAAGCAGGAACTGATAGGTCGCCTCCTCCACATACTGCGGACGGTGAAGCAGCTTGCCTATTTTGGCTAACGGCAACACGGTCATCATCAGCGTGTCATCCCACATTTGCTGGTGGTTCTCTTCCGCCAGGGTGATGTGCTGCATACCGCCCTGCTCGGTACGCGGCATCTCATACATCGCCCACTCCGCCCAGCTCTCCAGCCACGGCAGATACGCCTTACACCCGGTCTCTTCAAAGCGATAAGCCAGGGTCAGAAACGGCGCCATGGTGTTGACGTTTTTGGTCGTGGCTCCCTCGGCGAAGCGGTCGGCAAACCAGCGGTCGATAATATCGCGCATCTCGATATCGCCGGTTTGCTGATAATACTGATAGATGCCGTACAGTCCGACGCCGTGGGTCCACTCCCAGCCGGCCCAGCCTTTGGTATCAATAACGCGCCCGTCATCCAGGCGCAGTAAAAATTGCCCGCTCTCATCCTTAATATTCACCAGGTTTTGCGTCACGTTGCGGATCAGCGCCTGCAGTTCGCTGCGGGCGATAAAACGCTCAGGCTGACAGAGTAATGGGCTATGTTTGACCGGCCAAACTTTCATGTTGTTAACCTCGGGTATATGTCGAATTCAAAGCGCCGCCCTGGGTGAGCGCCGGGGCAGCAGGTTTATGACGATTCAGATAGCCAATATTGTTATTCCCCCACAGGCAGTCGTATGGCATCCCCGCCAGCATCTCGACCACCGCGCGGTGTTCCGCACTGGTCAGCTCCGGCCGGGCGTGACCGCTTTCGCGCATTCTGAGGGTTTCGCTGCGCAGGACGCTGTGGGTATGCAGATTGAGTTTGAAGCGCAGTGAAACGAGGAAACCGCAGGCTAACACCACCAATGTACCGACGCTGAGGATCAGCAGAATGGTATGGCTGACCCCTTCAGGCTGTATTTTTTGCCCGGAGACAAATCCCGACAGTTGCATAATGATGCCCACCAGCATCACCGCCCCCGCCTGCGAGGCTTTGCGGGTCAGGGTCATGATGCCGGCAAAAATCCCCTCCCGGCGCTGGCCGGTGATCGCTTCATCGACGTCGGCAATATAGGTGTAGGTATTCCACGGCACGTAGTTAATCCCGCCGCGTCCCAGTCCGGCGACAGCAGAGATGAGCAACAATAATGAATAGGCGTCGCTCAGTCCGGCGTAATAGAGCAGCGCATAGGAGAGCGAACTCAGGCCAAAGAGGACCACCACCATGCGGTACGACGGCGCGGGGCCAAAGCGAATGCACAGCGGGATCATGGCGATCACGGCAATAAACTGGAAAATCGCCATCGTCCCCAGCAGATTCGAGGCGACAGAAGCTTCCTGCATCAGAACAAAGACCACGTAATAGGTAAACACGGCATTGAAGACGTCCTGGGCGATATAGCCCCCCAGATACATGCCGAGGTGCTGGCGGAAAATTTTTATCCGCAGCGTAGAGCTCAGCTCAATCACCAGGCGATTGAGGCTCTGGGCGAGAGTGAGGTTCTGTTTTTCCGCTTCCGCCCGCAGCGCCGCCTCTGACCAGGCCTCACGCGGCCGCTCCCAGGTAAAACACCAGACGAAGGTCAGCATCACCGCGCACAGGACCGAGAACACCAGACTGGCATAAAAGAACGAGCTGGCATTGTCTTTGCCGAGCCAGGTAAGGAGGATCCCCGGCAGAAAGGAGGCTAAAATCGCCGACATTTGCGCCATTGAGATGCGCGCGCCGGAGAATTTGGTTTTCTGTTTAAAGTCATCGGTCATCTCCGGCACCAGCGTCTCGTAGGGCACCAGAATCATGGTGTAGACCATATCAAACAGCAGATAGGTGACCAGGTAGTACCAGAATCCCATCTCGCCGACCCACATCGCCGAGTAGCTGAATACGCAGGGGATGCCGAGCAGAATAAAGAATTTTCTGCGGCCGAAGCGCTTGCCGAGCCAGGTGGTGCCGAAGTTATCGGTGAGAAAGCCCATCAGCGGGCTCACCACCGCATCCAGTACGCGGGCGGAAGCGAATATAAGCGTGGCTTCTATCGGGGAGAGTCCGCAGAAGGTGGTGTAAAAGTAGAGCAGCCATGCGGCGGTTAGCGCCGTGGTGCCGGCGCCGAGGAAATCGCCCGCGCCGTAGGCCAGGTAGTTAGCCAGTCCAATCTTTCGTGTTTTCATCGCCGTGATCCTGTGTCTTTTTTTAAGAGAACGCCGACAATCTTTCCGGATTTGCCACCGGAAGGGAGTGGGTACCTGGCTACACTAAAAGCAGTGAAACGACGTTACCTTTGTGTTTTTGCCACGGAAGAACCGCCGATGGCAAAATGACAAAGAGACGATGTCTCAACTTCACTCATTTATAAAACAGCATTTCTTTTAAATAAAAAGACAGGTTCATTTATGTGATCTTGTCGGGAAAACGCGGACTGGCGAAGAGCGTCGCAAATCACGGGAGCGGCCCTTGCGTAGCCGGGTAAACAGGAGTAAAGAAGGAAAGAAAGGGTTATTCCGCGTATCTCAAGGAGGCCAGATGCCTTATTCACATCTGCTGGTTGCCGTCGCGCCAACGCCGGAGAGTCAGGTATTAATTAAAAAAGCGGTGTCAATTGCCCGCCCCGTGAACGCGAAAGTGAGCTTTATCACCCTCGCCACGGATCCGGAGCTGTATAACCAGTTCGCCGCGCCGATGATGGAAAATCTGCGCGAGGTGATGCAGGAAGAGACGCGTGATTTTCTCAACGAGCTGGCGCGTCACGCGGACTACCCGATAGAAAAAATGACCATCGCCTGCGGCGAACTGGGCCATCATATTAAGGACTTCTGCCGGTCACACCAGGTCGATCTGGTGATCTGCGGCAATCATAACCATTCCCTTTTTTCGCGCGCCACCTGCTCGGCGAAAAATATCGTCGGCAGCTGCGGCGTCGATGTCCTGCTGGTTTCCCTTGAAAAGGGCTAACGCCGGTTAGCCCTTTTCCTGAACTAGGCCAGTTTAGGGAACGTGGCTATCTTCCCCCGCAGGCGGCTCTCCTCGCTGCGCGGCGAAATATGCTGCAGATCGTCGACAAAGCGCGCCTGCCAGTTATGAATATCATTTTCTCTGATCACATCCAGCATCGCGGAATGACGGGCAATACGTTCCGCCAGCGGCATGCTTAGGGCGCGATCCAGCGCGGCAGCAACCTCGTCGCGATCGTAGGGATTGACGATCAGGGCGCTGTTCAGCTCTTGCGCCGCGCCGGCAAACTGCGACAGGACCAGTACGCCAGGGTTATCCGGATCTTGCGCCGCCACGTATTCCTTCGCCACCAGGTTCATACCATCGCGCAGCGGCGTCACCAGCCCAACGTCAGAGTAGCGGAAGACCTTCATCAGCAGCTTACGGTCAAAATGCTGGTTCAGATAGTAAAGCGGAGTCCAGCCAAGCTGGCCGAACTGGCCATTGATGCGTCCGGCTGCGGTTTCCAGCTGGTGGCGGATATCCTGATAGGCCTGCACATCGCCGCGGGACGTCGGCGCGATCTGGGTATAACGGATCTTGCCGTGATGCTGAGGATACTTCTCGAGCAGCGTCTCGTAGGCGAGAAACCGCTCCGGCAACCCTTTCGAGTAGTCAAGGCGCTCCACTGAGAAGATATTCTTCACGTTTTTGAGCTCGTTTTTCAGCTGGACCAGCTTCGGCGGCAGCGGACCTTTGGCGTTGCGCGTAATCTCGTCCGGATCGATCCCTATCGGATAAACCTCGGTGCTAAACGCTTTACCCCACGCCTGATAGCGTTTGTCTCCGAGGTCGGAGAGTCGGGTCTGCATGGCAATGCTGTCGAGAAAGGCGGTTCTGTCGCTTTCAGTCTGGAAGCCCAACAGATCGTAGTCGCACAGTTGCTCCAGCAGCTCAGCGTGCGGCGGTAGCGCATTAAAAATCTCCGGCGTCGGGAAAGGAATATGCAAGAAGAAGCCGATGCGGTTGTTGACCCCGCGCTTGCGCAGTTCGCTGGCGAAGGGCAGCAGATGGTAATCATGGATCCACAACGTATCATCTGGCTCGATCAGCGGTAGAAGCTTGTCCGCCAGCATGGCGTTAACTCGCTGATATCCCTCCCAGGCTTCGCGCTGGAAGCTGACCAGATCAAGACGATAGTGGAAGGCCGGCCACAGCACAGCGTTAGAGAACTGGTTGTAGTATTCATCATGGTCACGTTCGTTAAGGTTGAACGATGCCCATGAAATATTTCCGCGGGAGACCTGCTTCAGCGGCTGCTGGTCATCGCCAATTTCGCCGCTCCAGCCAAACCACAGACCCCCTGCCGCTTTCAGTGCCCCCAGGATGCCGACGGCCAGACCGCCAGCGCTCGATTTTTTATCGTCCGGTAAGGCGATACGGTTAGAGACTACGACTAAACGACTCATGGTCATCCCTCCTTTCGGTTTGCGCGTCATACGCCAGATGTTGCAACCACGTCCTTACGGCGGCATCCGCCAACCGCCAGTGCGCCTGAGTTTCCCCGGCGCCAACTTTTATCGACATTCCCTGCAGTTGATTCACCACGCTGAATCCCGCCTCGTCGGTCAAATCATCGCCGACAAAAACCGGTTCGCGACCAGCAAACGGCGCCTCCTGCATGAAGGCAGTGATCGCCTCCCCTTTGTTGACACCGCGGGGTTTAATCTCCACCACGCACTTGCCAAGCTGCAGCGCCAGCAGCGGGTAGCGCTGAACAATGCGCTGCGCCAGCTCCAGCACCGCGGTCTGCTGCTGCGGGGCCTGACGGTAGTGCAGCGCGAAGGCCATCTCTTTACTCTCCAGCTCGCACCCGGGGAGCGCCTGCAGCGCCGAGCTCAGCTCAGCCGCGATTTCATCGCGCAGGGCCGACGGCAGAGAGACAATATAGGTTTTACCATTGATATCACGGCGCTCGGCCCCGTGAACGCCGGCCAGCGGTAGCCGCCAGGGATGGGTCAGCGCGTCAAGTTCAGCCATTGAGCGCCCTGAAATCAATGCCACCGCCCCGCCCTGCTGCCGGGCCAGGGCGTTGAGCGCCTGCAGCGTGTTGTCGGGTATCACCACCTGATCGGGGTGCGGCTGGATATCGGCAAGAGTACCGTCGAGGTCAAAGAAAAAAGCGTAGTTTCCGGTTAGCGCAGGCGGTACAGATATCTGGTTATCCACCCTGTTTCCTCCTTATCATGGCCAGCCGAAGCTGGTTGTTAATTATATGTTAGCCATGTAAGTATAGACAGTGTGACCAACCTCGCCATTTTTGATAGATACCGCCAGCGAAACGGGCGCTGGCGGCAATTACTCTGTAGACTTAAAAGTTATGCCTGAAATCAGGCCGCACGTTTGGCTTTTTGTTTGTAGCGGTCAAAGATCACCGCCGCCAGCAGGATGACCCCGCGCACGACGTATTGCGAGAACGGCGAGATGTTAAGCAGGTTCATCGCATTTTCCACGGTCCCGAGGATCAGGATCCCGGCCACCACGTAGGAGATCTTGCCGATCCCGCCCTTCAGCGACACCCCGCCCAGCACACAGGCCGAAATAACAATCAGCTCATAGCCAATCGAAGTCATCGGCTGGCCGCTGGTCATTCGCGACGCCAGGATAATCCCCGCCGCGGCCGACACCAGACCGGAGAGCACAAAGATAATAATCTTGGTGCGCACCACCGGAACACCGGCCAGACGCGCCGCCTCTTCATTGCCGCCTATAGCCAGCGTATTACGGCCAAAGGTGGTTTTGTTTAGTAATAATCCGAAAACCACCAGGCAGGCGACCGTCAGCCAGATCGGCGCCGGAAGACCAAACCAGTTGGCGTAACCGAGGGTGAAGAAGCGCTCATCTTCGATCCCCACCGCTTTACCGTCGGAGATAATGTAGGCCAGGCCGCGGACAATCTGCATAGTGGCCAGCGTGGTGATCAGGGCGTTTATCTTCAGACGGGCAATGACAAAGCCGTTGACCAGGCCACTGACCGCCCCCAGCAGCAGACCGGCGGCAATCCCCAGCCACAGGCTTTCGCTCAGGTTAATCACCACCGCGGTAGTGACCCCGGCACAGGCGATAACCGACGCCACAGACAGGTCGAAATCGCCGGAGGCCAGGCAGAAGAGCATGCCGCAGGCCACCATCCCGGACATCGAGATCGCCAGCCCCAGCCCCTTCATATTGACGAATGAGGCAAAGTTAGGCACAAAAATTACGCAGCCGATAAACAGCACCGCAAACACCACCAGCATGCCAAACTGATCCCAGATACGGGCAAAGCTAAAGGCAGAGCGGGTAGCGCCGGACGTAGTCACTGATGACATCATTTACTCCTTACTCAGGCGACAGCCTGACTCACTTTTGGCATCGCAAGGCTTAACGCCTGCTGTTCATTGGCTTCTTCATGCAGCAGTTCGCCGGCAACTTGCCCTTCACGCATCACCACGATGCGGTCGGCGACGCCCAGCACTTCCGGCAGGTCGCTGGAGGCAAATACCACGGCGACACCGGCGGCGGCGAGGCCATATATCACGTTGTAAATTTCATGTTTAGCGCCGACATCGATGCCGCGGGTGGGCTCATCGAGCAGGATCACCTTCATCTCTTCTGACAGCCAGCGGCCAAGGATCGCTTTCTGCTGGTTGCCGCCAGACAGGTTCATGATCAGCTGTTCCGGGCCCGGCGTTTTAATGTTCAGCGACTGGATATGCTGATCGGCGTTGTCCGCCTCCCAGGCGTTGTTGATCAGGCAGCCGGCGTGGATATGCTTGCGCCGGGCGCTGATATTGATGTTGTCGCGCACGGAGTGAACCGGAATAATCCCCTCCGCTTTACGATCTTCCGGACACAGCATCATCCCGGCCTGGATGGCCTGGGCCGGTTTGCGGATGTCGACGGGCTGGCCATCGATATACACCTGACCGCCGGTGATCCGCGTCCCGCCGAACAGACCTTTCATCAGTTCGCTGCGCCCGGCGCCCACCAGCCCGAACAGGCCGACGATTTCGCCACTGCGCACCGAGAGGCTGACCGGCGTGCGCACGCCCGGGGCTTTGACCTCCTCCAGACGCAGCCGCTCTTCGCCATAGGGACGAGGTTTCCAGCCGTAAATATCACCCAGATTGCGCCCGACCATCGCCTGGACCAGCGCGTCGTGGCTGACGCTCGACATATCGTCAAAGGTGCAGACGTAGCGACCATCCTTAAAGACGGTGATGGCATCGCTGAGGGCAAAAATTTCTTCCATCCGGTGTGAGACATAGATGATGACCCGCCCCTCCTCCCGTAGCTCGCGGATAACGCGAAACAGATTGTCGATCTCCCGGGCGGAGAGCGAGCTGGTCGGTTCATCGAAGGCGATAATCTTGGCATTACGCGCCAGCGCTTTGGCAATCTCCACCATCTGCCACTGGCCTATAGAGAGATACTTCAGCGGCGTCTCCGGGTCGATATCCAGCCCCAGATGCTCCAGCTGCAGACGGGCCTCATAGTTGAGCAGCGAGCGGTTGACGATGCCGCCTTTGTGCGGCAGCTGGCCAAGATAGATATTTTCGGCGACGGTCATCTCCGGGATCAGATGCAGCTCCTGATAGATAATCGCCACGCCGGCGTTGAGCGCCGCCATCGTATTAGTGAACGCCATCTGCTGGCCGCCGATCTGCAGGTGGCCAGCGGTGGGGGTGTAGTTACCGCTGAGAATTTTCAACAGCGTCGATTTGCCTGCGCCATTTTCGCCCATCAGCGCGTGGATCTGTCCTGGGTAGCAGTCAAAACTGATATCGGACAAGGCCTTTACGCCAGGGAACGTCATGGTGATGCCGCGAAATGAGAGATAAGGGGTAGACTGTTGCATAACGACTCCGCTCTTCTGCACTCAGCCCCCGCCGCGGCGGGGGCCAGTTCAACCGGGCTGTTACAGCCCTTTTTTCGCCAGCTCTTCTTTGAAGTTATCGCGGGTAATCAGCACCACATCGGTCACCGCAGTGAACTTCGGCGGCTCAACGCCCTTGGTGACCCAGTTGTAGAGCATTTCACTGGTTTTATAGCCATGGATGTCCGGGCTTGGCAGCAGGGAGCCATAGAAGCCGGTCGGCTGCGCCTTCGACAGTTCGTTGACGGCATCCACGCCGTTGATGCCAATACCAATCACATCCGGCGCTTTAAAGCCCTGCCCTTCTGTGGCACGCACGCCGCCAAGCACAGTGTTATCGTTCATCCCAACGATCAGCCAGTGTTTCACCTGCGGGTGCTGGACCAGCATTGAGTTACCGGCGTCAAACGCCCCCGGGATATCGTTAGATTTTGTCGGAACGCGGTAGATTTGCGCTTCCGGGAAGCCGGCCGCCTTCAGGGCATCGATGGAGCCGGTGGTGCGACGACGGGCGGTGTCCAGCTCATCGGCGGTGATGGCCATCACCGCAGTGTCTTTGACATCCCAGCCGCGTTTCTGCATTTCTTTATACAGCTCCTGTCCCTGGCGGGCGCCAATTTCGCTGGCCGCCATCATCACCAGCGGCACGCTCTCCATCGGTTTACCTTTGGCGTTGACGAACTGGTCATCGACGGTAATCACCTTCATGTCATAGCCGCGTGCTTTAGCGACTATCGCCGAGCCGAGCTTAGGATCGGGGGTACAGATGACAAAGCCCTTCGCGCCGCTGGCCGCCAGGCTATCGATGGCGTTCAGGGTTTTCTCACCATCCGGTACCGCTATTTTAATGACGTCAAAGCCTAAATCTTTTCCTGCTTTATCAGCAAATTTCCACTCGGTCTGGAACCATGGCTCTTCCGGCTGTTTCACCAGAAAACCTAATTTAAGGTTTTCCGCCATAGCTGATTGTGACATAACCGCTGCGAGACCAATGGCCGCCAGCGCTTTAGTAAATTTGTGCATGGTAAACTCCAGCTTTAATTCGCTTTCATGTAGGGAAAAATCGGAATTAACTTTTTTATCAGCATCAAAACAAGGCATTAGAAAAATCGCATCCCCTACTGCCGTTGTTAGAGTAGTAATACCCGGAAATTATTTCTCCATACGAGAGCATTATCACATCGCGGAATTACAGTAATTGCGTACATAGATTTAGCAAAAAAAGACATAAAAAAAGACATAATTGTCATACAATTTAACCAGTGAATAGCAGGATCATCTATACCACCAGCAGGCTTATCCTTGTGATGTCAGTGGGTGTTTAACAGAGGGTTACGGCACTGTTATAACCAGTGGCTAAGGGGGTCGCAGCGGCGGTCGACTGCCCGCCGGCGCTGTTGTGCAACAGACGCGCGCCGCCAGTCCAGCGGCGGCCGTTTTATATCGCGATAAAACGGATCTTTTGCGTAATTTATTCCGAATTGATAAAAGATATTCCCGCTGCATAGAAAAGCCTGCAACAAAAAATAAAAATAATTATCATCACAACGAAACATTGCCCTCGGAAATAACTTATAGCTTTGAGTTATACGATGAATCTCGTAGTCAAATATCTATAACTTATACCTGACACACCGTACTCTTGACCCAGCCTGAGCCGCAATCCCACTGCATGTCGTCATGCAGGAATAATGGTGTAACAAAACGTAAATTATCCATCTTGAGAGTTTTCTTAATCGCATTCAGCGAGTATTCTTAAATTGTCGGCAAGTGGAAAAATTACCCGACTCATACGGAATGTGTAGAGTTTTATTATTCTGCAACAGTGCAGCGCGTCATTCTTTTATCCTGTTGTTTGCTCCAGGAACCGCTGACGCGCACCAGTAACCCCTTACCGGTTAATAAGGATATTTTTATGGCAGTTCCAGGAATGGCACAAAAGCTAAACACCCAGATGAACCTTGAGTTCCACGCCTCTAACGTTTACCTGAACTTAAGCGAGTGGTGTGCCCGGCATCGCTTCGACGGCGCCGCGACATTTCTGCGCAACCGCGCGCAATGCAGCATCACCCTCACCATGCGCGTATTTGACTATCTGAAAAAAGCCGGCAACTGGCCGATAGTCAATCCCGACCGCGCCTGTAATCCCGAATGTACCTCGCTGGAAGATCTCTTTACCCAAACCCTGGTCGATTACCGCCAGCGGAGCAGTATGCTGAGCGGTCTCGCCGAGGAAGCCAAAGCGCAGAGCGATGACAACACCTGGCGTTTTCTGACCCGCCTGGCGGAAGAGCAGCAGCAGGATGGGCTGCTGCTGCAAAGCGTGCTCGAGGAAATTCGCAATGCCGACAAAGCCGGGATAGGTATGGAACAGACCGATCGCCGTCTGATGACCCTCGTCGGAGCGTCACAGAACCCCCACTAATCAGACGCGCCGGGCCTTTCTCGCCCGGTCAGGGGGAGCGCGTTCGCGCTGCCCCGCCCTGTTTATTAATCCGTTCTTGCTATTCTTCCCTGCTATTTATTCCTCAAACGAATAAAAAAGTTTTAACTCGATCCCATTCCCTCGTCACCGTTACCCCTTAGGGGGGATTAGTGAGCGCGGTCACTTTTTGTTGAGTCATAAAGAAATATAAAAACACTGTTTCAAAAATATAAAACACGAGGTTTATTTTTTATGGCTAGATACACGGCTTCAGCCTCTGAAGGGCTGCAGGGAAGACCGATCTTGTTACGCCATCAGTTAGCCTACGGCGGCGGTAACCTGTTAGGGAGTGGCGCACTGGCGATAAGCGGAGCATGGCTACTCTATTTTTATACGACCTTTTGCGGCCTGACGCTGATCGAGGCCTCATTTATCTTCTCCGTCGCCAGCATCATCGACGCCATCAGCAACCCGCTGATGGGCTATCTGACGGATAATTTTGGCAAAACGCGGTTAGGCAAGCGCTTTGGACGTCGGCGCTTCTTTTTGCTGATCGGCATTCCTCTGATGCTGTTCTACCCGCTGCTATGGGTAGAGGGCCTGAGTTTCTGGTACTACCTGTGTACCTATGTGGTGTTTGAGATCATCTATACCTCCATCATGGTGCCCTATGAGACGCTGGCGACAGAGATGACCGATGATTTCTCGCTACGCTCAAAGCTCACCGGCTATAAAGCCATCTTCGGCAAGCTGGCCAACTTCCTCGCCGCGTTTATTCCCGGACAGTTCATTCTGCTGTACGGCAAAGATTCCGCCACCCCTTTCTTCCTCACCGGGCTGACCTATGGCGCGATCCTGATCGTCGCGATTACCTGCCTGTGGCTGTGCAGCTGGGAGCGCGAGCGTGCGGAAGCCGTGGATACCAGCGCGAAAAAGGGGCTGCTGAGCACCCTGCTGTCGCTGGCGAAAGACATGCGTTCCACCTTTTATCTGCGCGTGTTCCGCAAACATCTCGGTATGTACCTGTGCGGGTTTGGCGCGGAATGGCTGTTTGCCTCCATCTTTACCTATTTCGTGATATTCGTTCTGCAGCACGATCCGGCAATGGTGGCCGGGCTGAACAGCCTGAACTCGATTCTGCAGCTGATCTCCACCGCGCTGTTTATCGGCCTGTGTGTGAAAAAGGGCTTTAGCAAACCCTATATCCTCGCGCTGGGGATCGTGATTTTCGCAGTCCTGCTGTATACCTCGCTGTGGTTCTTCCATCTGCCGTCAGGCCTGGCGACAGTGCTGATGTTCGGTATTACCGTGCTGTTCGGCCTGGGGACCGGCGGGGTTTACTATATTCCCTGGACCGTTTACACCTTCCTCGCCGATGTCGACGAAATCTACACCGGACGCCGCCGGGAAGGCATCTATGCCGGCGCCATGACCTTCTCAGGGAAAATTCTGCGCTCGATTGTGGTGTTTTCGATGGGAGCCATCCTGAGCTTTTACGGTTTCCAGTCAAAAGCGCACAGCCAACCGGAAAGCGCCGTGACCGCCATCGCGGTGGTATTCTGCGTCGGTGTCGTCGCCTTAGCCCTGGCCGCCATCGTCTTCAGTAAGCAGATGAAACTGGACCGTAAAGCTCATCTGGTGGTTCTGCAGGAAGTCGCGCGGATTAAAGCAGGCGGTAAAATCAGTGATATTGCGCCGGAGGTGCGGGCAATCGTAGAGGATCTGGTTGGCCATCGCTACGAAGAGTGCTGGGGCAACAGCAAATTGTTTAAAACCGCTGAGCCTGCGCCAGTGCAGACCGTGGTTTCTCATTAAAGAAAAAGGCCCCGGCGGTAATCCGCGGGGCCGGTTACTAATGCGTTTCTTCCTGCGGGGTAAACTTCAGCTCAATCAGGGCAATCGCTTTTTGCACCGCGCGAAGCGTCACCGGGTCGGCAGAAGCCGGGTGGCTGGCGAAGTCGATGGCTTTCAGCTGACTGGTCATTTTTTCACGCACTTCCACCGGCGCGATGACGTCAATCACGTCGAGGATCTGCTTGATAACCAGCTGGCAGGCAACCACATCGGAAACCAGCTCGTCGTGTTCGGTAAGATGTTGAGACATTAATTACTCCTTTTTTCAGGAGCGTAATAGTACCCTAAATCGATAACGATAATAAAACCTGCCGCGGCAGGTTTTTTTCACCACCCGAGTGGCTGGCGGCGCCTCTGCTGCCGCTTTGCCGAGGATCCCCTTGATGGCAGCGACAACATGAACACCGCGATCTCTTCCGGTAACGAACGTGCTTTTTCAGCCCCGGCGCTGCTGGTGGCTGGCGCCTTTTTTATGGAGTTTCTCGACGGGACGGTGATCGCTACTGCCCTGCCCGACATGGCGAGAGATTTTGGCGTCACCGCCGTCGAGCTTAATATCGGCATCAGCGCCTATCTGATAACCCTCGCGGTGCTGATCCCGGCCAGCGGCTGGATCGCCGATCGCTTCGGCGCCCGGGCTATCTTCACCCTCGCTCTGGCCATTTTTACCCTTGCCTCGATCTTTTGCGGCCTCTCCAGCGACGTGCATACCTTTGTCGCCATGCGTATCCTGCAGGGGATCGGCGGCGCGCTGATGGTCCCCGTCGGCCGTCTGGCGGTACTGCGCACCACGCCGAAACACCTGCTGATCAAGGCCATCGCCACCCTCACCTGGCCTGCGCTGGTGGCCCCCATTATCGGCCCGCCTTTGGGAGGCTTTATTACCCGCTACGCCAGCTGGCACTGGATCTTCTTTATCAATGTCCCGCTGGGCGTTGCGGCGATTATCCTGTCGCTGCGCATCATTCCTGATATCCGCGAAACGGAGCGGCGCGCCTTCGATATGACAGGATTTATCACGACCGCGGTGGCGATGGTTAGCCTGGTCACGGCGATGGAACGGCTCGGCGATCGTCAGCCGGAGATCTGGCCCACGCTGGCCCTCGCCGCGCTGGGCTTCGGCTGTCTGTTATATTCCATTCGTCATTTCCGCCGGGCGGCGGCGCCTATGGTTCGTCTCGACGCCCTGCAGGTGCCGACGTTCCGGGTGACGATGTACGGCGGCTCGCTGTTCCGGGCCTCCATCAGCGCGGTGCCCTTTCTGCTCCCCCTGCTGTTCCAGGTGGGGTTCGGCATGGATCCCTTTCACTCCGGTCTGCTGGTGCTGGCGGTATTTGTCGGCAATTTAACCATTAAACCCGCCACCACGCCGCTGATCCGCTGGCTGGGCTTTCGTCGCCTGCTGTTGATCAACGGCGCGCTGAACGTCTGTTCGCTGCTGGCCTGCGCGCTGCTCACGCCACAAACCCCGGTCTGGGCGATCATGCTGATCCTTTATCTCGGCGGGGTGTTTCGCTCTGTCCAGTTCACGGGCGTGAGCACGCTGGCCTTTGCCGATGTCCCCGCCGCGCAGATGAGCGATGCCAATCCCCTGTTCAGTACCGCGTCGCAGCTGGCGGTGGGGCTGGGGATCACGCTTGGGGCGATCGGCATTCGCCTGGGGGAACAGGTCGGCGACTGGCTGCACCTTTCCGCCGTGCCGGGGATCAGCTTTCGCCTGGCATTTGTGTTTATCGCGGTGATCTGTCTGGTGGGGATGATCGACAGCCTGCATCTGGCTAAAACGGCAGGCAGCAGCGTGTCGGCGAAGAAAACCTGAATGATGGAAGGGCCAGCGGCGCTGGCCCTGATAACGATTACCCGACGATCTGACGGACGAACGCTTCGATCGCTTTATCCTGGCAGTTTTCGAAGAAGCATTGCTGGAAGCGAGGGCCAGAGACCGCAGTTTTCACCAGCTCCGGATCGATGGCGCGCAGGGTGTCGAGATAATTTTCTTTGACTACCGCCGCTTTGACCTGGTTGAGGATCCCGGCATTACGCACCTGCGGTTCTTTGCGCTCCGGCGGATAGCCTTCCCCGTTACGACCGGTAAAGGCTTTTTCAAAGATAAAGCGCACATTCAGCTCGGCGCCCCACCCGAAACCTTTGGCAAACGGCAGCGACAGCGCGTTACCGTTGTTGATCTGGGCAAACAGGAACGCGTCCGCCGGGTCGATACAGTAGCCGCAGACCACGCCAGGATGGATGTTCAGCGACATCAGCGCTCCCTGGCCGGTACCGCAGCCGGTGACCACGAAGTCAACCGCCTTCGAATTCAGCAGGATGCTGGCCATGATCCCGAGGTGAATATAGGTCAGATGATGATCGTTCTCATCGCTCATACCGACGTTAAAGACCGGAAATCCTTTTTCGTCGGCAACCGCGTTAAGCTCCTTGAGGATGATGGCGTTTTTGTTCGCCTGGCTGTTCTCCATCATCAGTGCAATCTTCATGGTTTACTCTCCTGAATGCTGTGCGGGCCTGCCCGCAGAATGTCATTGGCGTTGACTGCACTCTACTACCTGGAAAACAAACTTTCAAATTTTATGAAAAGTTGTTTTAAAAATTACGCAGCGCTTCACACTTTCACCGCCTCTGCCGCTCAGGTTACCGTGTCGCCCCTCATCAGGACCACTCCGCATGGCGCTCCCCACCAGGCAACCCGCAGAGGGCGTCGTTTCGCCTCCGCAAAAAAACTAATAATAAATTAAAACCATTCTCATTTATTATTAAATTGCCAATGCGTGTTATTCCCATTAGCATTTTAAATAAATCCTTTTTAAATTTACTTTTTGCAAATAATTAAATAACAAATTATAGTGGCAGCCGATAACATCTATTTTTTAATTCCAGGAGCGCGACGATGCTGAAAACGGAAATGATCGACAAACTGAATGAACAGATGAATCTTGAACTTTATTCTTCTCTTCTTTATCAGCAGATGAGCGCCTGGTGCAGTTACCATAGTTTTGAAGGGGCTGCGGCCTTCCTGCGCCGCCATGCCCAGGAAGAGATGACCCATATGCAGCGCCTGTTCGACTACCTGACCGACACCGGCAGCCTGCCGCGCATCAACGCCATCGCCTCCCCGTTTGCCGAGTATGCGTCACTGGATGAACTGTTCCGCCAGACCTATGAGCACGAGCAGCTGATCACGCAAAAAATTAATGAACTGGCGCACGCGGCTATGACCAGTCAGGATTACCCGACCTTTAATTTCCTGCAGTGGTATGTCGCCGAACAGCATGAAGAAGAGAAATTATTTAAATCGGTAATTGACAAACTGACCCTCGCCGGGAAAAGCGGTGAAGGTCTGTACTTTATCGACAAAGAGCTGGCCACTCTCGATACGCAGAATTAATTGCTCGCGCCGCGACGCTTCTCCGTCGCGGCATTTTTAATGCTGGCAAATCTTATTTTCTGCGGTGGTAAACCCTGTCGCTCTGGCAATAAATTTACCTTTTTGCTCTAAAAACGCCACCAGCTCCGCAGCGCTCAGATTTTCCGCCGAACAGGTATGAAAGCGCGCCTCTGCGCCAAAGCGACGGTGAATGGCCGCCTCCAGCGAAGCTGCCGTCCAGCACTCCCCCGACGCCAGCATCATCTGCAGCACTTCATGACCATGAATAGAAGACATAACCCCTCCGGAAAAAACGTCAGCTTAGGCCAGACCGGCGGCCCGTGCCTTGCGCCAGCGCAGGCTTTCGCCCTTTCGAGTTCGTAAAGTTTTAATTACACTGCTTGTAACCCTGATTTGACGAAAGACGCAATATCCCCTACTCTGCGCGGCATAAATTATTGTGATTTGCTGTAGGGATAGCGAAAAGCGTGAAGAACCGCACTCTGGGCAGTATTTTAATCGTAGCCGGCACCACAATCGGTGCAGGAATGTTGGCAATGCCATTGGCCGCCGCAGGCGTCGGGTTTACCGTCACGCTGGGTTTACTTTTCACCCTGTGGGCATTGATGTGCTATACCGCCCTTTTGCTACTGGAAGTCTACCAGCATGTCCCTGCCGATATGGGGCTCGGTTCTTTGGCGGCGCGCTATCTGGGCCGTTACGGACAGTGGATCACCGGGTTGTGCATGCTGTTTCTGTTATACGCCCTCACGGCGGCCTACATTAGTGGCGCCGGCGAATTACTCGCTTCCAGCCTCAACCAGTGGCTGGACTGGCAGCTGCCGCCGGCCGCAGGCGTACTGATCTTCACCCTGCTCGGCGGGGCGGTGGTGTGCATTGGCACCGCGCTGGTCGACCTGTTCAATCGCTTCCTGTTTAGCGCCAAAATCGTCTTCCTGGTGATTATGCTGGCCCTGCTGATGCCGCACATTCATCAGGTGAATCTCCTCACGCTGCCGGTTGAGCAAGGCCTGGCGCTGTCGGCCATTCCGGTGATCTTTACCTCCTTCGGCTTTCACGGCAGCGTGCCGAGCATCGTCAGCTATCTGGGGGGCGATATCCGTAAACTGCGCCGGGTGTTTATTATCGGCAGTTTTATTCCGCTGGTGGCCTATATTTTCTGGCAGCTGGCGACGCTGGGCAGTATCGACGCCCCAGCCTTTACCGCCCTGCTGGCGCAACATTCAGGTCTGAACGGTCTGCTGGAGGCGATCCGCGAAGTGGTAGCGTCACCGCACGTGGAGCTGGCAGTACACCTGTTTGCCGACCTTGCGCTGGCGACCTCCTTCCTCGGCGTCTCGCTCGGGCTGTTTGATTATCTGGCCGATATGTTTCAGCGCAAAAACAACGTCAGCGGGCGTCTGCAGAGCGGGATGATCACCTTTCTGCCGCCGCTGGCGTTCGCCCTGTTCTATCCCCGCGGCTTCGTCATGGCCCTGGGCTACGCCGGGGTGGCGTTGGCCGTGCTGGCCCTGATGTTACCGGCCATGCTGGTCATGAAGAGTCGCCGACTGCATCCGCAGGCCGCCTGGCGGGTGGCCGGCGGCGCCCCGGCGCTGTGGCTGGTCCTGCTGTGCGGGATCGGCATCGTGGCGATCCAGTTCTGCATCGTCGCCGGGCTGTTACCGGCGGTGGGATAAAAGAAGGGGCCAGCCGGCCCCTTTTTCATTTCGCTAAGCAACACTGCTTATACTTTTTACCGCTGCCGCACGGACAGGGATCGTTACGTCCGACTTTCGCCTCATTTCTTACCGGCTGCGGGACCACCTCCGGCTGCGGATTCGCCATCCAGTACTGGTAAAGCGCCAGCGCCGCCGGGGTGATACGCTCGATACTGGCGATAAATTCATCCGCCGTCAGATTATCCAGCGCGGAAAACTGTTCTTCGCTACCGTGAAGCGCAATCGCCTCCAGCTCAGGCTGAAGTTCAGCGGGCAGCGTCGACCAGTCGCTCAGCGCCACGCCGCGCAGATAGCCAAAACACCACTCTTCAACGATGGTCAGCTCCTGACCTTCCGCTTCGCGGGTGCCGAACAGCGGTTCGAACTGATCGGGATAAGACTCAAGTCGTTCGGCGATATCGCTCATATGCTGCAGCGTCAGATTGACAAAGCGATCGCGCTCGCGGTCGTTGGCCCAGCGTGGCACGTTATCTGCGCCACCCCAGATCGCCAACAGCCACTGGGCGGGTTCAATAGCGGTGGGCGCCGAGAGGATCGCCGTCAGCAGG
>OCLZ01000083.1_pt1 | contig 26538 bp, 33 predicted proteins | sample 1496091 | NCBI WGS metagenome assembly OCLZ01 (sample SAMN01760948, study PRJEB22395) | human gut metagenome | reverse complement strand
CATTCTGCGTCGCAAATTCCACTCGCCGGCTGAGGCTGAAAATGCCGCCAGTCAGTTGCTGAGCTTTGCGGGGTGATGGCTATGCAATGTCTTCTCGCCAAAGTAATGGAGCGCGGCATCTTCCGCGTGCCGGCGCGCCGCAAGCGCAAGGTCGAAGTGAAGCCTTCCGACATCCCGACCCTGAAAGACTACACCGCCCGCCTGGTCGATAAGAAGTGGCTACGCCTGAGAGCAAGGAGGCCACATGATTAAACGTACTCAGCGCCGCTGCAAAATCTGCCGGGAAAAATTCACCCCAGCATTCGAAAACCATCGTTGGTGCTGCCCTGAGCATGGCGCTGAATTTGCCATGCAGGAACTGGAGAAGAAGCGCGAAAAGCAGGCTCAGGCGAAAGCGAAGAAAGAGCGCGCGGCCTGGCGAAAGCGCAAAGCAGCTGTGAAACCTCTCCGGCACTGGGAAGACATGACCCAGCGCGTCGTTAACGACTATATCCGCGAGCGTGACCACGATCTGCCGTGCATCAGCTGCGGCACGTTCGAAACGGTTCAGTGGGAGGCCGGCCACTACCGATCCCGCGGTAAAGCATCTCACCTGCGCTACAACGAGGACAACATTCACAAGCAGTGTCATCACTGCAACGTGCAGATGTCAGGTAACCAGCAGCAGTACCGCATCGGCCTGGTAGAGAAAATCGGCGCTGAGCGCGTCGAGGCCCTCGAAAACAACAACACTCCTCACCGATACACCATCGAAGAACTGGAAGGCATCAGGCGCCATTACAGCGCGCTACGCCGTGCGCTCATAAAACAACGGGAGGCTGCATGAAGATCACCTATAGCGACGAAGGGGCTTATTCCCGCATCTGGCTGACTGGTCCGTTTTGGCAACTGGCTATGGCCAGACGCATTGCGGATGCTGGTCTGGACGCTTCTCCGGTTAATACCTGGGAGTCTCGCGGAATTACCTTCCAGATCACCCTGTACGGAAAGAGCGCATATGTGCTCAGGGCATATAAGGCGATGGCCAAGGCCATGGCGAGGACGACCAAATGAGCCGTGACGTTATCGAACGCATCCGCGACCGCTGGCAAAAGCTCCGCCTCCTGCGTAGCCGCGGCACCGTGCTGGTCGACTACAAAATATTACGCAATTTCGTCCGTATCTATAAGCGCCTGGGAGAAGCAGCATGACAGCTCAATACTTGGAATTTGTTCGCCAGCAGCTGATAGTGGCCACCGCCGATCTGAGTGGTGCGACGAAAGGGCAACTGGTGGCATTTGCAGAGAACGCACAATTCACCGCTACGGTGCGCAGCCGGGGTAGGAAGAAAGTTTATAGCGAGGTCAAACAACGCATGGTTAACCCGGATGGCCCGCCGATGAGCGGCAGCCAGTCACGCGCTAAGGGTTCATCGATCGCTCTCGTTCTGCCTGTTGAGTATTCGACGGCAAGCTGGCGCCGGGCTCTGCTGTCGCTGGAAGAGCACCAGAAAGCGTGGCTGCTGTGGAACTACAGCGACAATATCCGCTGGGAGCACCAGGAGACGATCACTCGGTGGGCATGGGAGCAATTCAGCGAGAAGCTGTCTGGCGTACGCATTGCAAAGAAAACAGTCGATCGCCTGCGTCAACTTATCTGGCTGGCGGCGCAGGATGTCAAAGCCGAGCTGGCAGGGCGGAAGACGTATGAATACCAGTCGCTGGCGGAGCTGGTTGGTGTAGCAAAGTCCACATGGACAGAAACCTACCTCCCTCATTGGCTGGCGCTGCGCAGCAGTTTTGTGAAGCTTGATAGCGACGCTCTCATATCGGTAACGCGATCACGTTCACAACAAAAGGCGACAAATTTAGATGTAAGTCTTGCAAAACCGAACTGAAAGGCATATATTTCATGTAAATCTGATATCGTCGCCATAGCTTCGATTGTCGACACACAAAGAATTCAAGCCCGAGGTTAACGCCTTGGGCTTTTTGCTTTCCGGCGACACGACAGGGGTATTCGCGAGATGCATTGCATCAGTACCCCTGTCACATCGTCGTAGAGCATTGAAACGAGTTTCATCAGATGTTAAATTTTTGGTGTGGTGAATCCCCCTATGCGGAGGGGCGACCAGTCACTTACAGTGATCTGTAAATGCAGCGCGGGCCATGTCGACTGGGACATGCTCACCGGGAGGCACCCGGCACCATAATGCAATGCTACATAAGCTATTTGGTAGTGGGGTTGCCGTTTCGGCTTCTCCAGCTATGTTTAAAAGGTAGTAACGGAAAACGAGCGCTCTCCTGGTAAATCGGTAGCTCGGACTATTAGGTGCGCCTCGAACCGTTGAAGAATCAGTATTGCCTACCTTCTGCCCGCCCCTCTGAGCGGGCTTTTTTTCGCCTAATTCAGGCAAAACCATAAAGCATTAAGGGCTGCGCTATTTCGCGGCCTTTTTCAATTCAGGGTCAGAAGCACAGCGGTTGTGCGTTCGGCTGTTAACCGAATGGTCGAAGGTTCGAATCCTTCCTGTCCCGCCAGATAATGGCCTGACCTGATGACGGGCTCATAATCCAATCCATCAGGGGCGCTGCTGCAACAGCGTCACAGGCCGCCAGACCCAGCCAGGGTATTTTCGGTTATCACCGACATTGCTATTACCCTCATGCTTATTGCCCGCCTTTTTGCGGGCTTTTTTATTATCAGGTCCCGCGGGAATCATCATCGACACGCTTCGTTGTTAAATCCAGCCCGACGGGCCTGACCCTTTCAAACACACAGCACCCGCTAACAACGCGAGGTGAGAGTATGTATCGCATGGAAAAGATAACCACTGGTGCTGCCTATGGCGCTTCAGCCGGGAGCATCCTTAACGGCATGCTAAATGCCTACAGCCCCGAGCAGTGGAATGCCATCGGCGTACTGGTGGGCATTGTCATCGCCGTACTTACGTATCTGACGAATTTGTATTTCAAGATTCGCGAAGACAACAGACGCAGCAGGAGCCGAGATGAACCCGACGCTGAGGAATAAGCTGATTGGTGCGATCGCCGGCGGTTCGGGCGCGATCGCTATTGCTTCTGTCATGCTTGGTAATGCTGACGGCCTGGAAGGAAGGCGTTATTACGCCTATCAGGATGTTGTCGGCGTCTGGACTGTTTGTGATGGCCACACTGGCGCCGATATTCGCCGCGGCCACCGTTACACCGATAGGGAATGCGACAACCTGCTGAAGGCAGATCTGCGGAAGGTGGCAAGCGCCATTGACCCACTCATCAAAGTCCGCATTCCTGATCCTACCCGCGCCGCGCTTTACTCATTCACTTATAACGTTGGCTCTGGCGCCTTCGCCAGCTCCACGCTACTGAAGAAACTGAATGCTGGAGATGTGCCGGGCGCGTGCAAGGAACTGCAGCGCTGGACATACGCTGGCGGGAAGCAGTGGAAAGGCCTTATCTCAAGGCGCGAGATTGAGCGCGAAGTTTGTCTGTGGGGGCAGAAATGAGATACGTACCGTCGGCGATATGCATGGCCGCGGCGGGATTCATTGCCGCCAGTGGACATGATGGGTGGGGGTGGTTTCTTTTCGTTGGGGTAATTCTGCTATGACTCGCCTAACCGCCATCGTCAGCGCTGTGATTATCTCCCTTATTGCCTCAATGGCATGGGCTATTCACCACTACCGCGACAACGCCATCACCTTCAAAGAGCAGCGTGATAAAGCAACGATCAGGGCGGAAACCGCCGAGACCGTAAGCAATAGCGTAGTCACTGCAATGAACCTCATCAATGACATTTCCCGGGTAACCCAGAATGCAAAGACCGAACTTTCCCAGGCAGGTGAACAGCGTGTTATCTACATCAGGCAGGCGCTTGAAGGCGATCAGTGTGCTAAGCAGCTTGTTCCTGCTGCCGCTGCTGACAGCTTGCGGGAATACGCGGACGGTTTACGTGCCGGCGCCGGTGGTCCCGATAAGCGCTGACCTTACTGCAGACACACCGATCCCCGGAATGGAGATTCCGTTCACGTGGCAGGCTAGTCTGGAGTTAAACGCGAAGCTTTACTCTGCGCTGGGGCAGTGCAATCTGGATAAGGCGGGGATTAGGGACGTCGAGAGAGGTCGGCAATCAATTTACGGCAAACGATGATGAGAGAAATGATATGGGTCGCCAGTAAAACATATGAATCGATCAGTTGAATAATTTCGATGTGAGACATTAAACCTCCTTGGTGAGTTGATGGTGTGGTGCGTTCTATTGTGTAACTTATCCCTCCGCGTGGCTGTTCCTACTCCGGTAACATTAAATTCTTACGCGGTGATGTATCTATACTCGCCACTATTAAATCCGCCGCACGTTGGACAAGGTCTCTATAGTGGGCCCTAATTCCTTCTGAACAGCCTTTGTCTCTTATAGGAGACAAATCCATTCACGCCGCTAGGTGTAATGAAAACATTAATGGCGCTGCCCTGAGAGCAGTGCCGAGCAGATAAAATAAGGAATGGAGTATGAGCAAACCCGACTGGGAGGCCATCGAGACGGCGTACCGGGCCGGGGTGATGTCCCTCCGTGAAATCGCATCGCAGCACGGTATCAGCGAAGGTGCTATCCGTAAGCGAGCAAAGCGTGACGACTGGTCTCGCGACCTGAATGCGAAAGTGAAGGAACGTGCTGACGATCTGGTACGCAAAGCAGAGGTACGCAAACAGGTACGCAGTGAAGTCACTTTGAACGAACGCGTACTGATTGAAGCGACTGCAGAGGTAATCGCCAGTGTCCGCATGGAGCATCGCGGTGATATCAAGCGCGCCCGGCAGATAACGAACGCGCTGTTTGATGAGCTAGGCGCCGAGTGTGCTGATGTGGCCGCGCTGGAGAAGCTCGGAGAGTTGATGCTTGAACCAGACGACAAGGGACAGGACAAGCTTAACGAGGTTTACCACAAGGTCATCAGCATGCCGGAGCGCGTTAAATCGGTGAAAGCTCTCAGCGAAGCGCTGAAGAACCTGATCGGACTTGAACGCCAGGCCTACGACATCGACGGGCCGGAAGGCGACAATTCTGTTAAGCAACTCTCTGAACTGATGGATTCCTTGTCTCAGGGGGCATAATGAAGCCTGAGCATCTCAAGCTGCTAGCTGATAAAGACTGGCGGCTGAACAATCTTTACTGGATCACCGACAAAGAAGGCAAGCCGACTCGCTTCAGGATGACGCCTGAGCAGCGGGAATACTTCGAGGGGATTCACACCCGCAACATCATCCTGAAAGCTCGCCAGCTCGGATTTACCACAGAGGTGTGCATCATCCAGCTCGACGCTGCTCTGTTCGAGTCGGCAAAGTGCGCGCTAATCGCCCACACGCTGAATGACGCAAAGCGCCTGTTCCGGGAAAAGGTGAAATATGCCTACGACAAGCTGCCGGCCGAGATAAAGGCAGCCAACCCGGCGAGTAACGACTCGGCCGGTGAGTTGGTCTTTAAGAAGGGCGGTTCTCTCTACGTCAGCACCTCATTTCGTGGCGGCACACTGCGCTACCTGCATGTTTCTGAGTTCGGAAAGATATGCGCCAAGTATCCGGATAAAGCCCGTGAAATCGTCACTGGTGCGTTTGAGGCGGTATCGACAGGATGCTTTGCTACTATCGAGAGCACCGCAGAGGGCCGGGCGGGTTACTTCTTCGATTACTGCCAGACGGCAGAGAAAGCGCTGCTGCAGGGGAAGCCGTTATCTGCGCTGGACTGGAAGTTTTTCTTCTTCTCCTGGTGGAAGAATCCGCAATACGCAATTGACCCGGTAGAGCCTCTGCCGGCGCGCCTGCTTGAATACTTTGCTGAGATGGAGGCAAAGCACGGCGTTGTCGTCAACGAGCGCCAAAAGGCCTGGTATTACGCCAAAGAGAAAACACTCGGCGACGACATGAAGCGCGAATACCCGACCATACCGGCGGAGGCATTCCAGCAGTCGGTCGAGGGTGCTTACTATGCCAAACAGTTCCGCTGGCTCTACACCAACAAGCGGATCGGCCAAATCCCGGATAACTCACATCTACCGGTTCACACGTTCTGGGATATTGGTGTGGGTGACTCCACGGCGATCTGGTTTGTTCGCGAGGTTGGTGAGGAGTTTCACATCATCGACTACTACGAAAACTCTGGCGAGGGGCTTCGGCACTACATGAAGGTGCTGAAAGACCGCGGCTATGAGTACGGTGAGCACTGGGGGCCGCACGACATCGAGAACCGCGAGTTTGCAGCTGATGCGAAGTCTCGCAAAGAGCTGGCGCGCGAGGGCTACGAGATTGACGGCCGGATGTATTCGATGAACTTCCGCGTTGTGCCGAAAGCGGGGATCGATACCGGCATCGAGTCGGTGCGTGAAATCCTCAAATCCTGCGTTTTCGATGAGGAGAAGTGCGCTGTTGGCATCTCCCACCTCGAAGGTTACCGCAAGGAGTGGGACGACAAGCGCGGCTGCTGGAAAGACAAACCCCTTCACGACTTCACATCGCACGGCGCCGACAGCTTTCGTTACTTTGCCGTGGCGAAGAACAACCGCAAGCAGGTCGGCACAGTATTCTTCTAAGGAGCATCGCCAGTGAGCGAACAAGATAACGGCCTTCAACTGGCTGTGAACAATCTCGCCACTGAAATGCGGCGAGCGAATTACCTTAACGCCATCGGTATCGGCGGTGGCAACACCAAGCGCCCGACGCTCTATCAGGAGTTTGGCTACCCGCGAACCATTACCTTCCATGACTTTTACAACATGTACCGGCGCAACGCCGCAGGCTTCGCTGTTGTGCATCGCCTTCTGGATGGTTGCTGGCAGGACTATCCGGTCATCGTTGACGGTGATGAGTCCCAGGAGGCGAAGAAAACCAACCCGTGGGAAAAGAAAGTCACCAAGTTTATGAAAAAATGGTGGCCGAAGGTGAAGGATGCCGATCGCCGCAATATGGTCGGGCGTTACTCCGCACTGCTGCTGCAGGTGAAAGATAACAAGCCATGGAGCGATCCAGTAGATACCAGTCTGGTGAAAACCCTGGGCGAGTCAGCGCTTGTAAAACTTATCCCGGTATGGGAGCCGCAGTTAACGGTCGCCGAATGGGATAACGATCGCCAGTCCGAGACCTTCGGCCAGCCGAAGATGTTCAACTTCAACGAGCAGCCGGTTGGAGACGAGGCTTTCGTCGGTCCTACGCGCGGTGAGCCAGTGCATCCGAGCCGGGTGATCCTGTTCTGCGAAGGCTCGGAAGATGACAACGTCCTGTCGGGCATCCCGCTTCTTGAGGCCGGATACAACAAAGGACTCGACCTTGAGAAGATTTCCGGTGGTGGCGCTGAGGGCTTCCTGAAGAACGCCAGCCGGCAGATCGCGGTCGAGTTCAGCAAAGAAACTGACATGGCCACGCTTGCCGATCAGGCTAAGAAAGCTGGTTACGCCGACCTCGGCGAAGCGATGGGCGACAAGGTCAACAAGCTTAACCGCGGCACCGATGCAGCCGCCGTGATGCAGGCCGGGCAGATGCACGTTCTGAGCGTAACTCCAGGCGACCCGGGGCCGACGTGGGAGGTCACCGCCAACGAACTGGCGGCATCAGTTCAAATCCCGTTCACCATCCTGTTTGGACAGCAGACCGGACGACTGGCGAGTGATGAGGATAAAACCGACTGGGCCATTCGCCGCAATACCCGCCGCAACGGCTTCCTGACTGACCGAATCACAGCCCTGCTGGAGCGCTTCTGGACCCTGGGCATTATCGATCCGCCGACAAATGGAGAGGTCACCATTTCATGGACTGACCTGCTGGCGCCTGGCGAGAAGGAGAAAATCGAGAACGCCTCGAAACTGGCCGATATCGTCCAGAAAACCTCAGGATTCTACGGTGGCGAGCCGCCATTCACGGCCAACGAACTTCGCGAGATTGTAGGCCTCGACCCTCTGCCTGAGCCAAAGCAACTACCTAACCCGAATGACAAGGTGACAACCGATGATCCACTGGCCGATGACACCGGAGCAGACGGCAAAGGTGGGGCTGCCGATAGTTCCGCGCAGCAAGGTTGACCCGACGCGATCGGCGAAGCAGGTCAGCGCGATGTTCCGGGATATCGAGGACCGGTATCTCGGCATCAAGCGCGCACTTAAAGCGGTGTTCGACCAGCGGCTTACCGGGCGTGAGCGAGAGGTTAACAGCCACAGCTGGCACTTCCTGTGTCACGTTAACGGTGCAGAGCCAACGCTCTACCAGGTCAACGCCGGCAAGTTTATCTACGACATGTCAGCGCAGGAACTGGCGAACCTGCTCGAAGCGGTGCAGGTTATTCTCGACGATTACCTGCTGGAAGGCGGCGAACAAAACTTGTGGGCGATGGATTACGTCGCCGCAGAGGCGCAGCGCGGAATGCTGGAGGCATTCAACAACCTCTCGCAACAGTCTCAAGTCTACGCCAGCCAGACGACGCTACAGCAGCTTTTAAACAGCCCCGGTTATCTTAATCAGGTGGCAGCCGCCAGACTTACAACGTTCAGTGACTGGAAGGTCATCAGCGATACAGCCCGCGGCGATATGACCAACATCATTACCGATGCGGTTGCTCGCGGGGTGAACCCTCGCGAAACGGCCAGCGTCATCAGTAAGCGCCTCGATGTGTCGATGTCGAAGGCCAAGACCATCGCTCAGACTGAGCAGGTCGGCGCGCTGCGGCAGGCGCAATGGAACGAAACGGACTGGGCGGCGGATAGGCTTGGGCTGAATACCGGCTTATTGTGGCTGTCAGCACTCAAGCCAACGACGCGCAGCTGGCATGCCAGCCGCCACGGCAAGGTATACACCACCGAAGAGGTGCGGGACTTCTACGCCGAGAACGGCAACCGGTACAACTGCTATTGCAGCCAGATTCCGGTGCTGCTAAACGACGACGGCAGCATTTTCAATCAGGGGTTAGCTGAGAAGCTGGCAAAAGAGCGCCAGCTTTGGAAGGGGGCTAATTGATTGCGGTAACCATTACAACTCTCAGTCCATTGATAGATGTTGCGCTTGAAGCTGGGGTGTAATGAACAGAATCACGCATCGCTGCCTGAATAACCTCTTCATCAAATTTGGTTAATTCTTTATCGCTACTGACATTGACATCCCTGAAAGTTGGATCCCCATTAACCAGATAAGTAACCTTAAATAAAGCCATTGTAATCCTCCATGTGTGTGCGGCTTAAACAAATTACTGCCCGCTGATTAAGCGATCAAGAAACCTGAGGAATAATCGTGAAGCTATCCAGCATCCACGTTAAATCCCTCGCCATCAACGCCTCCAACATCTCAACGACAACCATCAACGGCCAGGAGCATTACGTCATTCGTGGTGCGGTTCCGATCGTCGATGACATTGTTATGAATGGCGGCCTGTACCCGGCGGAGGAGATTAACAACAGCTACCAGACGATGGAAGGCAAGCTGATGCCTCTCCCGCACCCGATGGTAGATGGCAAATATGTCAGCGCCAATGACCCGCGGGCCATTAACAGCTATCACGTCGGTGCATGGGCGCAGAACGTCAGTAAGTCAGGCGACCAGGTCGTCATGGACGTTTATATCAATAAGGCGGTCGCCGAGACAAAGCCTGACGGTAAGCGCCTGATTAATCGTCTTGATGAGATGATCGCTGGCACCAACACCGACCCGATCCACCTGTCTACCGGCTTACTCACGAACAAAGAGAGAAAGTCAGGCGAGTCGAAGCAGAAGAAGTACTCATGGATTGCTCGCAATATGCAGTTCGACCATATCGCTATCCTGCTCGATGAGCCGGGCGCCGGCACTCCAGAAGAAGGAGTCGGCATGTTCGTGAATGCCGATGGTCAGGAAGGCGAAGTCGAGACTGCAAGCCTCGTTGATGCGGCAAATAGCCTCAAAGATGGCCTGCTGAACAAAGTGAAGTTCTTCCTCACCCACAACTCAGATGCCTCATTCGATGAAATCTACCAGATGCTGAGGGAAGCCATTCGCGCGTCGTCAGGCAGCGATGTTTATCGCTATGTCGTGACCGTATGGCCAGACAAATTCATTTTCGAAGAGGGCAATAAGCTCTTCCAGCAAAAATACCTCATCGACGACAGCACAGTCACGCTGGTCGGCGATCCAGTAGAGGTCGTGCGCAAACCCACTGAGTACGAAGTCAAAACCAACGGAGAAACAAACCCGATGAAAGAGAAGATGATCGCCGCGCTCAATGCCGCAGGCGTTAAAACCGAGGGGCTGACCGACGATCAGGTCTGGGATGCCTATAACCAACAGATGCAGAAGAAAGACGCTGGCGGCGACCCTGGTCAGGCTCAGATTAACTCCGAAGCGATTACCGCTGCTGTCAATCTGGCGATTAAACCGCTGACCGACGAAATCGGCACGCTGAAAACCCAACTGCAGGCCAACGCTGAGAAAGACCTCAAAACTAAGCGTGAAGCGGTAAAGGCGAAATTCCCGTTCATGACCGAAGCGGCGATCAACTCGCTGGCCGGCGAAGCGCTGAACGACATGTATGCACAGTGCCAAACCAGCACAGGTTTGAACCCATCTTTCCAGCAGGCCAATGCTGAAAATGACCAGTGGAAAGACTATGACCTCAACGCTGGCATCGATCAGGAGAAAAAATAATGGCTAACGTCATCTATCGTGGCCCGGTCGAGCGTGAGCCGGAAACCATCAACCTTCCTGTCGCATCTGCTCTTAATCCGGGTGTTGCCGTAAAAATCGCTTCCGGCAAGTTGGCGGCATCTGCAGACTCTACCGGCCGCTGGTTCATCCTCGGAAATCGGCGCTTCATCGGTCAGGCGATTACTACTGCCTACGCAGCTAACGAGACTGGTGTGGCATATCGCGTGGAAGGGGATCAGGAATACAACGTTCGCCTGGCAGCAGCAGCCTATACGGTAGGCCAGGAGCTGACCATCGGTACCGGCGGCGTATTCAAAGCGGCCGCAACCGGCAACCAGGTCGTCGCAACGTTCGACGAAAAAGCAGGGCGCACTCTGGCGGCGGAAGGTTTCGCCGACGTGGCGATCCTCTCCACTCCGTACGCCAAGGCATAAGGAAAACAAGAATGTTAAAGTTTACTCCAAAGCAGCAAAAGCTGATTCTCAATGCCCGCCGTCGCTGGGACATGATGCAGCGCAACATGGCTGCACAGCATGGCTTTGCGGTCAATGACGCAAATGGCCAGTTCATCGCCTTTGATGAGCTCGTTGGTAACGCCTCCGTGCTGCCGAAAGATGTCTGGGGCGAATGGGACCGCTCGGCTATCACCGTACAGCGTGATGTGCTGTCAGTGTTTAACGACCTGGCTGCCAGCGTTTCCCGCCCTATGGCGCTCGGTAAGATCGTTCACTACTTCATGACCCTGTCCGATTCCGGTGATGTGAATATCAGTCTGGACGGACGCGGCAAGGCGAAGGGTGATCAGCCTGTCATGGATTACGAAGGTACTCCGCTGCCTATCATCGACAGTGAGCTGACATTCGGCTGGCGCCAGATGCTGGCTGCTCAGACTGAAGGTTATTCGCTGGACAGTGACGCTATTTCCAACCATCAGCGAAAAGTCGCTGAGAAGCTGGAAGACATGGTGCTGAACGGCGATCCAAACATCAACGTCGGAGGCGCGACCATTTTTGGACTGCGTACTGCCCCTAACCGCGGAACCGGAACTCACGGCCTGACCCTGAAAGGTGCCAGCGGCGCGCAGTGGGTTGCGGCAATCTCCGACCTGATTAACCTGCTGCATAACGAAAACTTCTATGCACCGGTGACGATCTACCTGAACTACAAAGACTGGTTCTACGCATCGGTTAACGACTATGCCGCGAACTATCCGAAGACCATCCTGTCCCGCATCATGGAAATTCCAGGCGTGGCCGAGCTGGTTCCGGCCTCCAAAGTTCCGACCGATGAACTGCTTGGCGTTGTTAAGCGCCCTGACGTCGTTCAGATCCTGAATGGCATGCCGATGACCATGCGTCCGAAAGCACGCCTTAACCCGGAAGATGATTATGTCTTCTCGGTTCTTGCCGCCGCGGCTCCGCAGTTCAAGCACGATGCAAATGGCCAGGCTGGTTACGTTCAGCTGACCAAAGCATAACCTGTGGGGCTTCGGCCCCATCTTTTTTACGGAGGCCGCATGGCTGGTAAAGAACAACAATGGCTGCTCACCCATGACAGCCACGAACTTAAAAAGGGCGAAGTTTACAAAGGTGAAACTCTCCCGCTTTGGCTGGTTGGTAAGGCAATCCCCGTGGGAGATCAGGTGCTGGAGGTAGCGACCCCGGCCGATCTGCAAAAGCTGCAGGCTGACCTCGACGAGGCTAACGGCAAAGTAGAATCACTGACCGCTGGTAATGCCAAGCTGCAGGCTGACCTCGACGAGGCTCAGAAACAAATCGACGAGCTGAAGAAAAAGGCGAAATAACCATGACTGACCCAATCACAGCAGCAGACGTGCAGGCGTTCCTCGGTGAGTTGGGTTACGCCATTCCCGCGGCTCTGCTCGATCCGATTCTCTGCGTGGTGAACAAGATTATCCCGTGCCTAGAAGGTGCTGGGTATGACGAATGCACAGCAAAACTCATCCTGATGTATGCCGCTGCGCTCATGGCGACGTCTTCCGGTGCCCGGCGTATCAAATCGCAGGGGGCACCATCAGGGGCGTCGCGCTCGTTCGATTACGGCGAAGACGGGATTACCTGGCTGCGTGACTCGCTGGCGAAGCTCGATACGAGCGGATGCACCAGTGAGTTGCCGATTAGCGCCGGTAACAGTGTGGGCCTGTTTATGGTCGTTGGTGGCTGCTGATGGCCTGGATTTCAGTTCAACAGCGGCTGCCGCGCACGTTCACCCGGGTGTGGGTCATGACCGACACCGGCCAGCAAACGACGGCATACGTTAACGGTGCCGGGCAGTGGATGATTAACTGCCCTCGCATACAGGCTACAGGCGCAATCGTGCTGCGATGGAGGGAATAGGGTATGTCATCGGTAGCCAACTGGTCATATACCGCGACGGCGACAATCTGGCGGCGCATACGCGATGCCGACGGTAGTGATACCGACGGCGGAGGTCAGCCGTACGGGTGGGAAGCGCCGATCGCTATCCTCTGCGACTACCAGGGTGGCCTCTCTGCGAAAATTGGCGACCTTGGCCGGGAAATTGTGGTTAAAAACACGATATGGACCGAGCACGCAACGGCGCGGGAGCGGGATTACATCCTGATTGGCGCGTCAACCGATGCGGCTCCGCCGGATGAGGCTGATGAGATACGGCAGATCGTTCAGTTCGCCGATACGTTCGAGCGGCTGGCAGACGATTTTGCGCTGATTACGGGGGTCTGATTATGGGCGCTAAAGTTCGCGGCATCCGCCAGGCTAAGGCCAATCTCGACCGTATCATTAAGGACGTGCAGGGGCGCAAGGTGGTGCGCGCGTTGCAGTCGGCGATGCTCATCGGTAGTGCACAGGCGGCGCTCTACACTCCGATCGATACGTCGACGCTCATCAATAGCCAGTTCCGGGAAATCACGTCAAACGGCGTGCGGGTGACCGGCCGCGTTGGCTACACGGCTAACTATGCCGTGTTCGTTCACGACCCGGAAGTTAAGCAGACATTCAGGCGCGCATCGGCGCGGAAAGAGTTCTTAACGAAGGGCTTCGAGGATACCCGCAGCCAGATTGACGCAGCGGTTAAAAAGGAGCTTTTGCTATGACTCCTGCGATGTATATGCGCCTGAAAGACCTGTTTATGGCTGAAGGCCTGACGGCAGGTTTTAAAGTCCAGTGGCGGATATGGCGCGACACCGGCAAGGATGCCGATCAGTTCATCGTGTTTCGTCCTTCTGGCGGTACCAATATTGAGTACGACCGCGGCGGCGACTGGTATGTGATGGTCGATGTTGTTTCCTCCAAAACGAATCCCGATGCTGCGGATGCCGCGGTAAACGCCATCGTTGAATATATCAGCGCGCAATCCGGTGCGGATGACTGCGTCGGCGCGCTGAGTCTCGTCGGCAACGTTCCGGCGCCAATATCCACCGAAGAGGGCCGGTTAGTAACCCGGCTGCTCGTCTCATGCACATATGGGGAGTAAACATGATTTATCCCTTCGACGCGTCCTATGCGCAGGAAGTGCTGAGGAAACACTATCAGTATGCGGATGTCCTCGTTAAACCCCGCCAAAGTCTTGCTGTAAAGACGGCGGGGCTGATTGCTCACGACGGACACCTTTCGAAATGGGATGGCGATAAAAGCACGTCTGAAATCCGCAGAGAGCTATCGAGAAACGCCAAAGATATAGAAGCCAGAGCGACTTAAATCGTAATAAATCACCCATCAGGCTGCCATCTGGCGGCCTTTTTTATTTGAGAGGTACACATGCAGGGCTGCCAGAATGATACCGGTAAGCTGATCGGCAAAGTAGCGGTACTCCGCATGGCTATGGGCTGTGCTGATACCGTTCCGGCTCTTTCCGAATGGAAGCGCCTGGGCGCGCTAACCACGAAAGGTTTCGACTACTCAATGAATACCGTCACCTCTGAGGCTGACGATACGAAAGGTATGGTTGAGAACTTGGTCAACAACATGGACGTCACCATCTCCGGAGAAGGTGAGTTCCGTAAAAAAGACAAGACGACTGAAGTTGGCGCTATTGCCATCTCGAAATATATTTTCGATGAGGTGCAGGCCGGCCGTCAGCCGACAGTCTGGGTCCGCTTCGACTTTACCGGGGAAGACACCGGGACCTACATCATGGGGTACTTCAACACCACCTCATGGTCTGGTGATTTCGGTACAACCGACATTTCCACCTTCTCTGGTGAATGGAAAGTTTACGATGCTGACACTGTCGTATTTGAAATCGCTGGCCCGGCGCTGGCGTTTACCACAAACCTGACGGCTACTAAATCTGTTGCTACCGGGTCCGCGTTGAACATGCCGGTGGTCGTCGAAGGTGGAACCACTCCATATACCTACGTGTGGAAAAAAGACGGCACTGTTGTCAGCGGTCAAACCACAGCCACGTTTAACAAGGCCAGTGCCGTGTCTGGTGATGCCGGGGTTTACACCTGTGAGGTCACCGACTCCTCAGCGACGCCAGTCACAATCACCTCAGTGGCATGCACGGTCACGATCAGCTAATCACCTGGCTGTTTCGTGAATAGTACAAAGGGCGTTACGGCGCCCTTGATACTGTTTATGGAGCGACTATGACCCCGATTAAAGAATTAGGCGAATGCGTTATCGGTACCGATGACCGGGAATTCTTTTTCCGTCCGTCATTCCGCAATATGGCGAGGATCGGCGAACCAGATGAAATCGTTCGGACGTTCTATGAGCTGTGCAACGATGACGCGGCACAGTTAGTGCAGCGCGCTGCTCAGGCCTATATCCACGGCGAATACAGCCGCCTGCCTGATTGTGTACTGCGATACATCCAGAGTGGGCTACTGACCCGCAAAGCCATCATGGCAGCCCATACGGTACTGACAGCATGCTGCGATGACGACATCGGCGCTCTTGTTGGCTGGATGAAGCCGGGAAAGACCCGTAAGCGTGGCTTTGTCTGGCGCCCTGGCAGTATGCCGCCGGAGAGCATGGTCATCGTCGCTCAAAACCTGATGATGCATGGCATCGTAGGAAAAGCGAAGGTGCGCAAGCTGCAGCGCTACGAAACGAACGAAACAACCTCGGAGTTCCGCGCCGCCGACTACATCATGGCGGCACGTAACCACTTCGGCATAAGCCGGGAAGAGGCTGAAAACCTCACGATGACGGAATTTGCATTACTGCTCAACGCCAAATACCCGAACCAGAAAGGCTTTACGCGCGAAGAGTACGATACGGTGATGGACGAAGACGATCGCCGCTGGCAGGCGATGATGCAGCAGGAGCGTTCCAGGACAACCCCCACGAAGAATTAACCTCAGCTCTAACCGAATATCAGCCTCGCATCCGCGGGGCTTTTTTTATCCGTTTGTTCGTGAGCGGCTAATGCCGACTCACTTCTGACGCGCCTCGCACGCGCATTTAACACAGAACCTTTCAGGATGACCCTTGAGGATGCCGGCTGGCTGTCGGTGCCTTCTGTGGGCCGGTTTCCTGTGCGACAAGGTTCATCACTAAAAGGTATACCGACATGAAATATCCAACCGTATCAGTAAACGGCGTTTCCGTTCGCGTAGATGACCAGGGGCGCTACAGCCTGAATGACCTGCACGCTTCGGCAGTATGTAGCGGTCAAGCCAAAGAGAATCAGGGACCAAGCCAGTTTCTTCGCTCCAAAAAGGTTAAAGATTTTGTTCAGACTTTAGCCAGAATGCAAAAATGCACTCTGGAAGAAAATCAAACAGTTAAGGTTATTAATGGTGGTCTGAATCAAGGCGTGTGGGCTATGGAGATCGTCGCTATTCGCTATGCCGCATGGCTCAGTGCTGAGTTTGAAATCCGTGTTTATCAGACATTCCAGTCTCTTGTCCGTCAGGGATTTGATGCCATGGCTAGATTAAATAAAATCGACCATGTGATAAACGCTGAAACTAAGGAAGTGAGTGAATGCGCAAGCCGTATGGGCAGGTGGGGTGCCGGTGGAAGAAAGCGCCTGCTTATGGCCGCCCGCGCCCGTGTGGTAGACGAGGTTCAGATGTACCTCCCTGGATTTGAGGCATAAATGATGCGGCATGGACGCCATGTATTAATGTTCTTATAACCACTAAAACTGGTAGTCCCTGTCAGTCTTTTAAATGATGTTAATATGTTTCCAATTAAAACAAAAGGAAACATGGAATGAAGAAGTTACTCATGGTTATGATGGTTAGCGTTGCTTTGGCAGGGTGCGCTTCAAGTGGAAATCAGTCGCTAAAGAAAGAATCTGAGGCAAGCGTCAAGTCAAAAATAGTTGAGGGCGTAACGACCAAATCCGATATCAAAAAAACCTTCGGATCCGCCTCAAAGACCTCCTTTACTGATGGCGGTAAAGAGATATGGACTTACGAGTTAGCTGATGTTTCCCTGGATGCTGTCAGTTATATTCCGGTTGTTAACTGGTTTGGTTCTTCTGCATCGGGAACGAAAAAAGAACTGGTCATCATGTTTGATGGAGACAAAGTTCAGCGCTATTCAATGTCAGAGTCTCCGGTTTCAACGAAAACTGGTGTTTTCAAATAATAGTATTTTGATATTCAGACCCGCTTAACTGCGGGTTTTGTCGTATCGCTTCCCCTCTGCTACGATTGCCGCATCATTTACTGATGGGGATAGGGATATGAGGAAGTATCTGTTAGTGGCTTCGCTTTCGTTGGCATTCAGCACAGCGGCGTCAACAAGCTATACAAAAGAACAGCTTAATTCAATGGCCGCATCAGGACAGTATCCTGAGCAAGAGTCTCCCGTAACTAAAAGTGTGCAGGTGGTTGATTTTGATCACTGCAAACAAGATGCGTATAACATTTTTAGCCAGATTAGTGATAGTTATCCGGCCAATGTAATAGTAGATACGAATGTTCTTTACATAGTTAAATTCTGGACCAACGATGGAACAGTTATGATCTCCTGTTCTGAACCGGATGGAAAGAAGGTTGTAACGTCGTCTGCTTACAAATAAAGGCCATTAAAATGATGAATGAGAAGTCTATTCATAAAGAGTGCGGGGTAGCGATGTGAGGCGGTTAATCATTATCGGGCTACTTTTCTTGTCACACTTTTGTTATGCAAAATCTGATACTCAGATCATTAATGATGCAAAAGAGGCAGTAAGAAAAGAGCTATCTCAGAAGTATAAGCCGGGAGACTGCGAAAGATGGCGATTACTTGAAGCTAGCGGTAAAGCCAGAAGTGGCTCTGCTGTCATTATTTGTGACAGTAATTTCAACCCATTGTTAGGACTGGATTTCTCAGAGATAAAGGTTTTCAGGAATGAAAGCTCAAACGCTGTCTGTGGTATTGTCTCTGGACATACCGATATAAGTAAAATTGGAGGTCGGTTCGTTTATACAGATGGTGATGCAGGGCATGTTTTCATTAAGAAATCAAAAGAGCCTGCTTTCTTATCTGATAAGAGCGAGAGCGGTCGCAATATGTTGAAGTTACTGGATCAACAATTAAAAATTGAGTCCAGAAGCTGCGGCTAATGCAGAGTACGTAATTGGCAAATAATTACGAAACTTTCGTAGACAACACAAACCTCGCTCCGGCGGGGTTTTTTATTGCCCGGAGAAAGGTATGGCTGAAGGTGAAAATCTTGGCGGAGTCTACATTGAGATTGAGGCCGATGTTGCAAAATTGCTTACTGGTCAGCAGCAGGCGAATAAAGCACTTGATAACATTGGCGATAATGCACAAAAAACATCAGGGCAATTCAAAAAGCTTGATACGCAACTTAATGCTACCTCGAAAGTGATGTCTTCAGGGTTGAAGGGAAGCGTTCAGCAGGCAGGTTATCAGATCCAGGACTTCATCGTTCAGGTCCAAGGTGGTCAATCTGCATTGGTAGCATTTAGTCAGCAAGGGTCGCAGCTGGCTGGGGCATTCGGGCCGGGTGGTGCTATCGTCGGGGTGCTAATCGCGCTTGGAACTGTTGTTGCAGGGACTTTAATTTCTTCTCTTAATGGTGGCAAAAGTGCAATGGATGCGCTTAAAGATGCCGCCGAGAGGATGAATGATGTTATCTCTATTTCTACTCAGGGTATCGCTGCACTTTCTGACAAATACGCAAACCTTGCTAGAGTGAATGCTACCGCTGCAACATTACTCAGAAATCAGGCTGCGATTGAATACAATCAGGCAATTTCAAAGATACCTAAAGCCATCGGTGATGCCGCTGACTCCTTCCTTTCATTTGGCGATAAAGCTATTTCAGCTTTTGGTGGTGGTTATGCATCAATTGACGGATTCAACGATCGGCTTAAGTCGCTAAATATCACGACAGATGATTACAAATCTGCGATGAATCAGGCGTATGGCGCGGGACAGGCGTTCTCGGCAACAGCCAATAGCATCGGCAATACTGTCGGTGCCGTAGCCTCTAGATTGGGTATTTCTGAAGAGGCGGCGTTTGGTCTTACTAAGCAACTCGCCGATCTAAGCGATAACCCATCACCTCAGGCTCTGCAGACTTTAGCGTTAAGAATTGGCGATATGATTTCGTCATCAAAAAACGCCAAGCCGGAGTTAGTAGAGCTTTACAACAAGATAGTAGACCTTTCCACCGGAGCATCTCAGGCGGCCTTTAACTTTGAAATGTTGAAGAAGTCCACTGATAACCTAACCGCCGGGCAAAAAAGCTTAATTCAGCAGTCCGAGAGGAATCTGGCGCTCTCTAAACTACAAGGTGCCGCAAGGGCAAAATTAGCGGCTCAATATGCAGCTGAGGACGCGGGATTCTCGAAAGACGATCCGCACACCAAGCGAATGATGGATGATGCTGCCGCGACTTACACCAATCTCGATTCGCATAAGAAGCTGACAGCGGAGCAGAAGAAAGGTGAGAGTCAGGCAGAGAGAAATGCAAAAGTTGTCGAAGAGTACAGCCAGAAAGCAAAATTGGCTGCCGATTCTACAAGCGAACTCTCGCGCGAACAGGCGATACTGGCAGCAAAACAGAAGTTAACGAATGCTACACCGCAGCAGGTTGCTCAAGTTGAACGTGATGCAGCGGCGGCATGGGATACGGCCAATGCTCTCAAAGCCCAAGCCGCCGCTCAAAAGCTCCTCCCTGAAACAAGAGAGAACGCCTCTTATCAGCAGGATATGAAGGATCTGAAAACTGCTCTTGATGGGAAGAGGATTACCCAGCAACAGTACGATCAAACCAGTGAGCAACTGGAGGCTCAGCATCAGGCCAACCTTGCCAAAATACGCTCAAAGCAGGTGGTTAACCCCACTCAGCAGGCACTTGCCGAAGTTGACCCGGTGCAGCAGTTGGCCAACCAGCACGCGCAGGAGCTGGCGCTGATTCAGCAGTTCGAGCAGCAAGGGGTTCTCGCTCATGAGAATGCATTGGCGCTGAAAAATGCCGCTGACCGGCAATATGAGCAGCAGCGGATCGCAGCTCAATGGGAAATCCTCAGCCAGCAGAGCCTCGGCTATAACATGCTGACGAGTGCGGTGGATGCGTTTAGCGGGAATGCCTCCAATGCAATCACCGGCCTGCTAACTGGCACAATGTCGGCGCAGGAGGCGATGCGGTCGCTCGGCAACACCATACTGAACAGCGTGATCAACAGCATTGTTCAGGTTGGCGTGGAGATGCTGAAAAACTTTATCATCGGGCAGACAATCGGGGCGGCATCAACTGCTAACGGATTGCTACAGGCATCCCTGTTAACCAACGCATGGACACCGGCAGCCTATGCCGCCTCCGTGGCTACAGGTGGCGCAGCCGCAAAAGTAGGGGCCGTGGCCTATGGTTCTGGGCTGGCAACATCAATGGCTCTAAGCACTGTATCTGGTGCTCGCTACAATGGCGGCCCGGTATCAGCCGGCGGCCTGTATCAGGTCGGCGAGAAAGGCAAGCCAGAGATTTACCAGGCCAGCACCGGCAAGCAGTACATGATCCCCGGCGATAACGGGAAGGTCATCAGCAATAAGGATATGCAGGGCGGCGGCGGGTTGAATGTTCAGGTAGTCATCAACAATCAAGCGTCCAATGCTGAGCCGCAATACATGGGGGCCACTCAGAATGACGGTAATTATGTGCTGGAATTCCTGATTTCTGATGCGGAACGCAATGGGCCTTACATCAGCACGCTACAATCGACGCTTGGGTTATCTCGTAAAGCAAATGGAGCGTTTTGATGGGGAAAGATAATATCTATGGGCCTGGAGAAAGTTTTAGTAGGGGTATGGAGATAGGCAAGACTACCATTTTCCGCCAAAACAGACCGGTAAAATTCCGTATGGAAATGGTTAACGGGAGTGTTGTGGAGGGGATCATCCCGGCTAACTCTGAATTTAAGATTACGCCTCAGGATGGGGATATCAAAAAATTCGACATAATAATCGAAGATACTCCTAAGTCTCCGCAGGCAATTGAATAACTAAACCAAACCCGCTCCGGCGGGTTTTTTAATGCCCGGAGGAAACGTGGCAACAGTTCAATACCCTCCGTTCCTGCCGCTTCCCCAGCGCGCCGATCAGAACATGACGCAGGATACAGCCTGGCAGACGACGCAGACGGCAGTCGGTCCATTGATAATCACGCCGATCACTACGGACCTTAAAGCGACCTGGACGCTGCAGTGGATATTCACGCTTGACCAGGCTGAGAGATTTAAGTCATGGCTGCGCTCGCCGACATACTGCGACCGCGGGCGTAACTGGTTCCAAATGCCGATCGACCTGGGTGATACGCAGGGAGTTCAGCAGCAGACGCTGCATTTCGTCGACATGCCGGTGCAGACCAGCAAAAACGGCAACGTTGTCACCTGGACCGCAACGGTCATCAGCAACGGTCTCGAGGACATTACCGAGGACTACGACGACTGGATTGTTGAGGCCCAGCCTGGCTATGGATACTGGCTGGATTACCTGATAACCGAAGTGATGCCGAGGGCTGACTGATGCCAACATTACGAGAATGGAAAGAGCGGCGGCCGGCCAGCGATATCAAACAGACGGTGGAGTTTTATCACCCTGTGTTTGGTTATTACCGGGTGGTCAATAACCTGTTTCGCCCGGCGACGTTTGGCGGAAACTCATTCGAGCCTGCGCGGTTCAGCGTGACCGAGCCGGCGCAGGACGGAACGGCGGTCATATCCATGACGATCACTTTTGTCGCCGCGACGGAACATGTCCGGCAGACACTGAAAAGCTGGCGCGGGGCCGCGCGCATGACGCCGATTAAGTGTCTGTATCAGCAGTGGAACGCGATCGGCGATGCATCATCCCTGAAAGATTGGACGCTTTACGTGAACGACATTTCAGCCGATGCCAGCAACGTCACCGTGACCGCCGGAAAGACTAACCCGCTGACTCTGGCCAACTCCATCATTTACACCACGAAAGACTATCCCGGGCTAATCACCGTATGACACAGAGCGACTTTATCGGGCTTGTTAACGGCAAGCCCTGGGCTAACCGCGCCTGCAGTTTTGAGCAGCTGGATTGCTGGGGACTCGTCGTTTTGTATTACCGGCATGTGCTCGGCCTGGAGCTGCATCACATCGCCGGCTACGAATCGGGCGCGGATTTCATCACCTGCTACGAACAGGAACACGCCCACTGGCGGCGTGTGCCGGTGGCGGCAACCGGCTGCATCGCCGTTTTTTACCGCGGCGAAGTGCCGGCGCATATCGGTGTGATGATCAGCCCGGTGAAATGCCTGCACGCCCGCGGGGAGTTTGGTTTTGTGCGCTGCGATAGCCCGCTGGCATTACTGAAGGTTTACAGCCGCGTGGAGTACATGATTCATGGTTCGATATGAGTTACAGAGGCTGCCTGGCGCGCCGCTGCAGCGGGGGACGGTAGATGTCGGCACCACACTGGTGAGCCTGCTGGATTCTCTGCAGCTGCACCGCGATGTTGTCGTGAAGCTGAATGGCCGTGCGCTTCCTGACGACTACGATATCAGCCGGCCACTGCGATCCGGTGACGTGGTGGCTGTGTTCGACCAGCCAGAGGGCGGGGTTGGCAAACTCATTACCACGATATTGCGTCCGGTCACGAAAATCCTCTCCGGCGCGCTGAAGGTGTTCGGCCTGTCAAATAAGCCCAGCGCGTCAGTATCGGTGGCGACAGGCGAATCCCCCAATAATGACCTGACCGGCCAGACAAACCGCGCGCGACTCTACAAGGGGCGCCCGAACGTTTACGGCCAGTGCCGCGTCTTTCCTGACCTGATTCAGGAGGCGTTATTTGAGTTCGTCGACAATAACAAACAACTGACGGAGTGGTTCGAGGTCGGTTACGGACGGTACACCATCTCATCGATCCGCTACTCGGAATCGAACCTCGGCAGCCTGGCGGGCGCCAGTTCTGCGATTTATAACCCGGGTGACGTGATCGGCACGATTGAGGTGGGGTACCAGTTCGATGACGTCGATAACGAGACAGTCCCCGGCCTGAACGAAAGCCAGGACTTCCCGGCCCAAACCGCTACCACGACGGCGCCGACATCGGTGGCGATCGAGAGTAATCAGCTCAAAGCTGTCGTGCTGTCGAACGATGACAACTTTGCATACTTCGCTGCGCTGGCAGTGCCGCATCCAGTGTCATTTGTCATCAACGCCACCTGGAACGACGGTGGCACAAGCGTCACGCGGAATGTCACCGGCGCAGGGAATATCATCTCCTCTGAGAGCTTTATTGGCGACGACACGCTGTCGTACACGACGTTTTATATCGGCGAGCTCTCGGGAGAAATTACGTCTCTGCCGGGAAATGCAGTTATCAACCCGACGCTGTTCACGCTGAATGACCAGACCCCTCTGGTTATCGGTCCGTCAGTGTCGCCGATCGTCTCGACGCAGGTCTGGGTGCATGTGCTGGTTCAGCTCGGTGCGACGGCCGGCACAACGCAATACCGGATCAAGTTCTGGCAGGTCGATGATGACAACAATCAGGTCCCGGGTACGTCAGAGCAGCACGATTATTTCTTCGATAACGACTTCCAGGTGACGACCCGGTATTTTCGCACAACGCATAAGTTCGTTCCGGCAGCCGGGGCGGGGCGCTATGCGGTGACCATCGAGCGCCTCGACAACAGCAATGACGCCAACGTGGTGACTCTGATGGCGATCCACGCGGTGAACGTACGCGAAAACGTCGTCTATCCAGAGGACACGATTGCCCGCATCACTATCAAAGGCTCGAATGACAGCAACAGCAACCGCGAGCAGAAGTACAACATGCTGGCGCAGCGGCATACCATCAGCTACGACCGGACTACCGGCGCGGTTGATTACACACTGCGGCCGAGTCGCTCGTTTGCCGATGCCATCCTTCACGAATGGGTGGTTGTCGGTAATCAGGACGTGGCCAGTATTGACGTCGCCGCTCTGTATGCCATTGCCGATTCGCTGCCGGATGAGGCGCTTGGGTATTTCGATTACACCTTCTCGGATGAGAAGCAGCCTCTTGGTGAGCGTATAGCGACGATCGCCAATGTGGCCCGCGTTGACGGCAATAACATCGGCGATGTGCTGACTTTCTGGCGCGATGAGAAAGTGACAAATCCGGATGCGGTTTTTGCGCGCTCAAACATGTTCTGGGATGAGTACAAAGTGGCATGGCAAATGTCTCTACCCGGTGGTTACGACGGCGTGGCGCTGGATTATGTCGACCCGCTGACGAACAAGAAGGCGTACATCTACCTGCAGATCGACAGCAGCGGCATCACTGAGGTTGAGGATGCCACTGTTAACGCGATGCAGATCAGCCTGGACGGCTGCCGCAACGCCACTCAGGCAACCGATCGGGCCTGGCTTGAGGCGAGGAAAATCCTTTACTCACGCCTGACAATGACGGTGAAAGTGCTGGAAGAAACGCAGGTCGTGCGCGGTACGGTGGTTCAGTGTCCGGACATGTACGACAACGCGCAGCAAACCGGTTATATCACCGGGCGATCCGGAGACGTATTTGCGACCTCAGAGCGTCTCGACTTTTCTCTCGGCGATATGTGGGTGGTTATGACCGACAGCCTCGGAAATTACCGCGGGCGCTGGCGGGCCCATCCGGTAAGCGGCAAGCCCAAAGCATTTCAGGCTGCAGCCGATACCTTCGATCTGAACATTTATGACCGCAACACGGTACAAAACCCCAGCCGGTATTTCATCGCTACCGACTCGGAACTGAACTCCACAATCTGGCGCGTCGATAGTGCCAAACCCAACGGTGACGATACTCAAACCCTCTCACTCACTGAGTATTCAGACTCGATTTATTCGTAACACACAGCAGTAATTCTCAACCTTCGCGCACACCATCAGATTCATGTCTGAGGGCTTCGTGCGCCTTTTATAGGGCGACATGCACAATGGCAGAAGTACCGTTACCAACTCCAACCAACAACCCGGTACCAAGTACTGATATCCGGGACGCAGTTTATGCCAGCGCCATGCTGGATAAGGTTGTCACCAGTACAGAGCTGAAATATACCGATCGACTGGGCGGTGAGCACTACACCGTAGATGGTATTAAGGCGGAAGGGGACAAAGTTGTCGAGGAGACCAGGCAGAACCTGATCCCTCTCAGCCGTCAGTATATGACCCTGGCTGATGCGCAGGCTGATATAGCGAATATACCAGTGGGTGCAGCCACTTATGTTCGTAGTGCTGATGGGAGCTCACTGGCAGATGAATATATAAATAATGCCGGTACGCTGACCGCAACTGGCCGTCGCATGCCTGCACAACAGGAGGTTGAGCAAGCCCAGTCAGCAGCAGAGTCAGCAGCGGCTTCTGCTGCCAGCGGTCTTAACGTATTATTTGATCCCCTCTGCGAGGTTCTGTTATCTAATCCTACAATTGGCGGGAAAACTCACGTTCCGTTAGGGACATTAACTGCATCTCTATCAACTAACTCAAAGCTTGGTTTTCCGGCAATTGTGGCTGGCCCTTCAGCTGGTTCTGTCGCGGCTCGAACAGTCTGGTTGTCAGATTGCGCGATTATTGCTGGGGATGTAATTAACGTTAAAGTTACATCATGGTATGCCAACGTTGGCGGTCGCGTTGCGTTTGTTTTTCGAAATTCGTCCGGCACCCAGCTTGGAACTCAACAACTACAATATGCGACGGCAGCTGGAGTAAACAGGCTCAGCATTTCTTTAACCGTTCCTTCTGGCGCAGTTCGTCTTGATATTAGAGTCGAGAATACAGCTAATGCAGGACTGGTAGAGTTGGCTGCGGCATTTGTCATGACTGCTAATGCGATAGCAAATCCTTCGGTTCCTGGACGTCCAGTTTCTCCATATCCTGTGCCTCTTAGCTCGAACGTAGTATCAACGGCCTCAATACAAAAACAAGCTGTCACAGTTGATAAAGCTGCGTTTTTTGTCCCAGGTAAAAACCTGTTTGATAAAAGCGCTGTTACGACCGGTTATTATGTAAATAAATCAACGGGTAATTTGATTGCAAACGCATCATACTCGGCATCAGATTATATGCCAGTAATCGCAGGGCAAAATTACACTCAAAGCTACTCGCATCAGACTGCTTTTTACGATGCAAATAAAGTGTACATTTCAGGAGAGGATGCGCTTGGCATCCCCACTACTCCAAGGACTCTGACTATACCTGCAGGCGCTGTTTATGTCAGGATGACCGTCGCAAACACTGTTCTTGATACTACTCAGTTCGAAAAAGGTAGCGAGTCAACGCCGTACCAGGCGTACAGTTTATATCTTGACCCGACACTGATTGATACCTCAAGCTTCAATGTAAATTCAGTGCCTGATTATATTGAGCGAGAGTATCAGCTTAGGGTGACCAGGATGAAGCTTAGCCAGCTTGAATCCGGGGCATCAGCTATCCTGACCATCGGAATCTTTGGTGATTCCTGGCCAACTCAGCCAAACCGGTTTTCACAGCCATTAG
>OCLZ01000029.1_pt1 | contig 48169 bp, 36 predicted proteins | sample 1496091 | NCBI WGS metagenome assembly OCLZ01 (sample SAMN01760948, study PRJEB22395) | human gut metagenome | reverse complement strand
CCTTTGCCGACTGGCGCTTTAACCTGCGCTCCTCCAACACCGAACCGGTGGTGCGCCTGAATGTTGAATCGCGCGGTGATTTTCAGCTCATGGAAAAAAAAACAAATGATATATTATCAATTTTAAAATAATACCGGCAGGAGGAAATATAATGATTAGAAATACAGTAAATTTATTGGGTGTTAAATATGTATAATATGAATATAAAAAATAGTGAGATAGATATCGTTGTTTTATGGGTGGACAGTGAAGATGCGAAGTGGAGAACTGAGTTTGAACTTTATTCATCGAAATTAATTGATGGTGATAAGGATAATATTAGATTCAGAGACTATAACTTGATAAAATATTGGTTTAGGGGGATCGAGAAATTTTGTCCGTGGGCTAGAAAAGTTCATTTTGTAACTAGCGGTCATTATCCTAATTGGTTGAATTTAAATAATAAAAGACTTAACTTTGTAAAGCATTCTGATTATATACCTTCAGAGTTTTTACCCACGTTCAACTCGCATGTTATCGAGTTAAATTTACATAGAATAAAAGAATTATCCGAAAATTTTGTATATTTCAACGATGATTTTTTTGTTATAGATCATATATCAGATGAACATTTTTTTTCAGGTGATATTCCCAATGATTGTGCTATTTTTAGTCCAATAGTACCAGGTGGATTATCACATATTCTAATAAACAATGTTGAGATAATAAACAAGTATTATCATAAATCTAATGTAATCAAAAAAGATTTTTGGAAATGGTATTCTCCCAAATATGGACTTAATTTGCTCCGTACTATATGTCTCACTCCATGGCCACATTTTGTTGGATTTAAAGATACACATTTACCAGTTAGTTTTAAAAAAAGCACATTTGTTGAATTATGGGAGAAAGAGCCTGAGATAATGGAAAAAACATGCTTTTCAAAATTTAGGAGCAATCAAGATGTTAGTCAATATTTAGTCAGGTATTGGCAATTAGTCAAAGGTGTTTTTAATCCTAAAAATACTATGAAATATGCATCTTATAATGTACTTTCAAACTCTAGATTGTATGAAATAAAACAGGTAATTGAGAAACAAAAAAAACAAATTATCATTATTAATGATGGCGATGATATTGATTTTAACCATGCAAAATTAGAACTGGAGAAATCGTTTGAATTAATTCTTCCTGAAAAATCATCATTTGAGAACTAATAATGTTAGAGACTTATTTTATCTATAATTTTATAATGTTATGCGGTATTTTTTTTGCTTTTGTCAAACAAAATACCCATTCAATAATATTCAAAGTCGCTAGTTCATTGATGTTGGTTTTTGTCATATGGATCCCGTCGGGAATACGATACGGCATTGGAACAGATTATTTTAGTTATTTAAGAATTTTTCAAAGTGCTCTGGAGGGAAGAGTAACTACTGAGATCGGCTATTATCTAATTAATTATTTGGTGGTTGTTACAGGCGGGGAAGGGTATTATATTTTTTTAATCTCAAGTCTGATTATTGCGTTAGTCATTGTGATTAATATGCCAAGGCATTATAGTTGCCTTTATGTTTTGATCTTTTTTTGCATGATTTATCTTCCTTCCTTTTCCTTAGTAAGACAATCCTTGGCTGTGGTGTTTTTGCTAGTGAGCATAAAGCATGCAATAGAAAATAAAATATTGTTGTCTTATTTTTTTGCATTAGTTGCAATTTCATTTCACCTTTCATCGTTACTCATACTTCCATTCATAATTCTTAGAAAAGTTAGAGTTCCACCTCTTTTAGCATTGTGTATGATCGTATTTTGTATAATCTTTTTTTTGAGTACTAATATTCTCCAAGATATAATTAATAGTTCTTTTATTGCATCTACAAAATATGGTTTTTATGCTGATACAAAGTTCGGTGGCGAAGCGATAATTGGAACTGGTGGGGGAGTATTAATAAAAGCATTACTTCCATTAATGATACTTTTACAGTCTAGTAAAATAGTCAAGTCTCAGCCAAATTGTAACATAATAATCCTGTTGAGCATTGTTGCTATTTGTGCAAGTATAGCATCGTTAAGAATACATATATTTAGTCGAGTCAGTGATCTTTTTATGTTTTTGCCCTTGTTAGGGGTTACGTATTTAATGAACTCATTCTCAAAAAAAATCACAAAGCAAATCTGTGCTTGTTTGATTTTTTTATCAATGATAGTTTTATTTGAAAGAACTATTGCAACAAATCTTTCTGAAAATAATTCCGGACTTGGAGTTAGTCCATATACTACAATATTTGATGTTAGGTAAAGAAATGTATAATCCTCTTATTTCTGTAATAATGCCTGCGTATAATGCTGAAAATACGATTAGGAAGTCTGTACTTTCTGTATTAAACCAATCTTATAAAAATTTTGAACTCATAATATGTGATGATGGTTCTACTGACGAAACAAAGAAAATAATTCTTACTTTTTCAGATGCACGTATTAAATTTATAAACAATAAGTATGAAAAAGGTGCAGCAGGGGCGCGAAATAGTGCTATTGATATCTGTAGTGGTGAGTATGTTAGTTTTCTTGATAGTGATGATATATGGGCATCTGATAAAATAGAAAAACAACTTTCATTTATGATAAAGAATGACTGTGATTTCTCTTATGGGGACTACTTTACTTTTAAAGATGATGATAATACAGGTCTTTTTCTGGCACCTGTAAAAACCAGTTATGAAGATCTTTTGAAAACATGTAGTATAGGTTGTTTGACCGTAATGCTTCATAAGAAATTGCTCATTAATCAAAGATTCCCATCCGGTTATAAAGAAGATTACCAGTTATGGCTGAGAATTCTCAAAGATGGCATAATTGCTGCAAATTATGGTTCGGCAGACTCTTATTACAGATTAGGAAAAAACACTTTGTCATCAAATAAAATTGATGAACTTAAAAAACAATGGTACGTAATTAGGTTACAACATGTTGGCTATATTAAAACAGTCTGCTACTTGCTTACTTATGTTTATTTTGGTTTAAAAAAACATTGTCAGGCGTATAGAAGTGGATTAGGGGTGAAGATATAAATGCAAAAAGTTTCAATTTTGATTGCCGATATTACTTGTGTAGGTGGCATAGAACGCGTGATTTGCTTATTAGCCAACGCGTTAGCTAATTATGGGTTTAAGGTGGAAATTATATCCTTGTACCGTACTAATGCTAACATCAATTACGCTTTAACTAAAGATATAAAAGTTACTTTTATAAATAAACTAAAATATTCAGGGAAGCCTGGGGGATATTTTCGATTATTTAAACATATTCTGAGTGCTGTGAAACTCAATAAACATCTATTGGCTAATAAAAATTCATTTTTCATAATAAATACATTTCCAATGGCTTTTATTTCAATGCCTTTTATTCTTTTTTCGAAAAATACGTGTGTCGTTGAACATGTCTATCATTCATACTATTCAAAGCCTATACAATATATACGACAGTTTATTTATAAGTTTATCACTACAATTGTGGCGCTTACGGATACGGATGCGGAAAAATATAAGCGTGGGCATCGTCATGTAGTTAAAATCCCAAATCCATTAAGTTTTGTAGAATGTGGGGAAAGTACTCTGAGAAATCATAAGATAATTGCAGTTGGTAGGCTGGAATATCAAAAAGGTTTTGATTTGCTAATTCAGGCTTTTGCACGAGCATCAAAAGATACAGATTGGTCATTAGATATTTATGGCGATGGTACATTAAGAAAGGAATTAGAAGAGATTATTCAGTTTAATGAAATTTCTAATATAAATTTATTAGGGAATGTAAGTAATATTGATGAAATTTATAAGGATTATTCATTGTTTGTATTTTCTTCAAGGTTTGAAGGGTTTGGAATGGTGCTACTGGAGGCCATGAGGGCTGGTTTGCCATGCATTTCTTTCAACTGCCCCACAGGACCCGCAGAGATATTTGATAATGGAGAATATGGTATTCTGGTAGATAATGGCAATATTGACGAGTTATCTAATGTAATGAAAATGTTTATGGATAGTTTTGAGTTGCGTTCAAAGTTTTCTAAACTATCTATAATCCGAACAGAGAACTATACACTAGATAAAATATTGCCATTGTGGGTGGATTTAATAAATAGAAATTAAGGAGTGTGGGCAATATATATTTTGGTCATTTTTGAATTATGTTATTTTATGCGTTCGTCTTCATTAAAATAAAAACATGTTAAACTGTTTTTATTATATCAGGTCATACTAGTATATTATATAGCCCGCACACGCGGTAAAACCCTGACAGGAGTAAACAATGTCAAAGCAACAGATCGGCGTCGTCGGTATGGCAGTGATGGGGCGCAACCTTGCGCTCAACATCGAAAGCCGTGGTTATACCGTCTCTATTTTCAACCGTTCCCGTGAAAAGACGGAAGAAGTGATTGCCGAAAATCCAGGCAAGAAACTGGTTCCTTACTATACGGTGAAAGAGTTTGTTGAATCTCTGGAAACGCCTCGTCGCATCCTGTTAATGGTGAAAGCAGGAGCAGGCACGGATGCTGCTATTGATTCCCTTAAGCCATACCTCGATAAAGGTGACATCATCATTGATGGCGGTAACACCTTCTTCCAGGACACCATTCGTCGTAACCGCGAGCTCTCTGCCGAAGGCTTTAACTTTATCGGTACCGGTGTTTCCGGTGGTGAGGAGGGCGCACTAAAAGGTCCTTCCATTATGCCTGGTGGGCAGAAAGAAGCCTATGAACTGGTTGCGCCGATCCTGACCAAAATCGCCGCAGTGGCTGAAGACGGTGAGCCATGCGTTACCTATATTGGTGCCGATGGCGCGGGTCACTATGTGAAGATGGTTCACAATGGTATTGAATACGGTGATATGCAACTGATTGCTGAAGCCTATTCTCTCCTGAAAGGCGGCCTGAATCTCTCTAACGAAGAACTGGCACAGACCTTTACCGAGTGGAATAACGGTGAACTGAGCAGCTACCTGATCGACATCACCAAAGACATCTTCACTAAAAAAGATGAAGACGGTAACTACCTGGTTGATGTGATCCTGGATGAAGCGGCTAACAAAGGTACCGGTAAATGGACCAGCCAGAGCGCGCTGGATCTCGGCGAACCGCTGTCGCTGATTACCGAGTCTGTGTTTGCACGTTATATCTCTTCTCTGAAAGAGCAGCGTGTTGCCGCATCTAAAGTTCTCTCTGGCCCGCAAGTGCAGCCAGCTGGCGACAAAGGTGAGTTCATCGAGAAAGTTCGTCGTGCGCTGTATCTGGGTAAAATCGTTTCTTACGCTCAGGGTTTCTCTCAGCTGCGTGCGGCGTCTGAAGAGTACAACTGGGATCTGAATTACGGCGAAATCGCGAAGATTTTCCGTGCTGGCTGCATCATCCGTGCGCAGTTCCTGCAGAAAATCACCGATGCTTATGCCGAAAATCCGCAGATCGCTAACCTGCTGCTGGCTCCGTACTTCAAGCAAATTGCCGATGACTACCAGCAGGCGCTGCGTGATGTTGTTGCTTATGCAGTACAGAACGGTATCCCGGTTCCCACCTTCGCTGCTGCGGTTGCCTATTACGATAGCTACCGTGCCGCTGTTCTGCCTGCGAACCTGATCCAGGCACAGCGTGACTATTTCGGTGCACATACTTATAAGCGCATTGATAAAGAAGGTGTGTTCCATACTGAATGGCTGGATTAATCTGATTTAACCAACAATAAATTGAGGCCCGGCGTATATTGCACCGGGCTTTTTTTTGCCAAATATCTTATAGACTAAATCTCACTGCTTAATATTAGCTTAATAAATATCAGCTATTCTTATAAAGAAAATCTGAATTGTTTTTCGTTGCGTTGACCATCTGACAACGTAGCGTTAAAACTTTTAGCTCTTATCACGATGCTAAAAACATCATGATTCACAGTTAAGTTAATTCTGAGAGCATGAAATGAAAATCACCATTTCCGGTACTGGCTATGTAGGCTTGTCGAACGGGCTTCTAATCGCACAAAATCATGAGGTTGTGGCATTAGATATTTTACCGTCACGCGTTGCTATGCTGAATGATCGGATATCTCCTATTGTTGATAAGGAAATTCAGCAGTTTTTGCAATCAGATAAAATACACTTTAATGCCACATTAGATAAAAATGAAGCCTACCGGGATGCTGATTATGTCATCATCGCCACTCCAACCGACTATGATCCTAGTACTAATTATTTCAATACATCCAGTGTAGAATCAGTAATTAAAGACGTAGTTGAGATAAATCCTTATGCGGTTATGGTCATCAAATCAACGGTTCCCGTTGGTTTTACCGAAGCGATGCATAAGAAATATCGTACTGAAAATATTATTTTCTCTCCGGAATTTCTTCGTGAAGGTAAAGCCCTTTACGATAATCTCCATCCTTCACGTATTGTCATAGGAGAGCGTTCAGAACGCGCTGAACGTTTTGCTGCGTTGTTACAGGAAGGCGCGATTAAGCAAAATATCCCGACCCTGTTTACCGACTCCACTGAAGCAGAAGCGATAAAACTGTTTGCTAATACCTATCTGGCGATGCGCGTAGCATACTTTAATGAACTGGATAGCTATGCAGAAAGTTTAGGTTTGAATACTCGTCAGATTATCGAAGGTGTTTGTCTCGATCCGCGTATTGGCAACCATTACAACAATCCGTCGTTTGGCTATGGTGGTTATTGTCTACCGAAAGATACCAAGCAGTTACTGGCGAACTACCAGTCTGTGCCGAATAACCTGATTTCGGCAATTGTCGATGCTAACCGCACGCGTAAAGACTTTATTGCCGATGCCATTTTGTCACGCAAACCGCAAGTGGTGGGTATTTATCGTCTGATTATGAAGAGCGGGTCAGATAACTTCCGTGCGTCTTCCATTCAGGGGATTATGAAACGTATCAAGGCAAAAGGCGTTGAAGTGATCATATACGAGCCGGTGATGAAAGAAGACTCATTCTTCAACTCTCGCCTGGAACGAGATCTCGCCACCTTCAAACAACAAGCCGACGTCATTATTTCCAACCGTATGGCAGAAGAGCTTAAGGATGTGGCAGACAAAGTCTATACCCGCGATCTCTTTGGCAGCGACTAACATCCTGTTATCAGGGCTATTTTCGCCCTGATTCTGTTATGTTCCCTTTGTAATAATTCATTATTTTTATCATTTATCCTATAGCATTCATGGCGATTATCGCTAAACTATGGCGACTTAAAATTATTTCGTCCGTTAGGGTAATGATGAGAGTAGAAAATAATAATGTTTCTGGGCAAAACCATGACCCGGAACAGATTGATTTGATTGATTTACTGGTGCAGTTGTGGCGTGGCAAGATGACAATTATCATCTCTGTCATTGTTGCTATTGCCCTGGCTATAGGGTATCTGGCCGTTGCCAAAGAAAAGTGGACTTCCACAGCTATCGTTACTCAACCTGATGTGGGGCAAATCGCTGGTTATACCAACGCGATGAATGTGATTTACGGATCGGCTGTACCGAAAGTCTCCGACATTCAGGCTTCGCTTATCGGACGTTACAGCACTGCATTTTCAGCATTAGCGGAAACGCTGGATAATCAGGAAGAACCTGAAAAACTGACCATTGAGCCTACCGTTAAAAATCAGTCCTTACCTTTAGCGGTTTCTTATGTTGGTGAAACAGCTGAAGGTGCGCAGAAACAGCTGGCGCAATATATCCAGCAAGTTGACGACCAGGTAAACGAAGAACTGGAAAAAGACCTGAAAGACAACATCGCGCTGCGTATGAAAAACTTGCAGGATTCGCTGAAGACCTAGGAAGTAGTCGCGCAGGAGCAGAAAGATCTGCGTATCCGTCAGATTCAGGAAGCGTTGCAGTATGCGAATCAGGCGCAGGTGACAAAGCCACAGGTTCAGCAGACTGAAGATGTGACGCAAGATACGTTGTTCCTTTTGGGTAGCGAAGCGCTGGAGTCGATGATTAAGCATGAGGCGACCCGTCCGTTGGTGTTCTCGCCAAACTACTATCAGACTCGTCAAAACCTGTTGGATATTGAAAACTTAAAGGTTGATGATCTTGATATTCATGCTTACCGCTATGTGATGAAACCGACGTTACCTATTCGTCGCGATAGCCCGAAAAAGGCAATTACCTTGATTCTGGCGGCGCTGCTGGGCGGCATGGTTGGCGCGGGGATTGTGCTGGGGCGTAACGCTCTGCGTAATTATAACGCGAAGTAATCTTTTCGGTTTTAAAGAAAATGGGCAGGGTGGTGACACCTTGCCCGTTTTTTTTGCCGGATGCGACAACATCGCATCCGCTTACCCCGCAACTTACTGATGCCGTTTACGCAGGTTCTCAATCACCGTTGTTAAATCCAGATCCTGATCCTGCAACAATACCAGCAGGTGATACATCAAATCAGATGCCTCGTTGGTCAGCTCAAAGCGGTCATGTACCGTCGCGGCCAGTGCGGTTTCCACGCCTTCTTCGCCCACTTTCTGCGCAATGCGTTTGGTGCCGCTGGCATACAGTTTGGCGGTGTAGGAGGTTTCCGGGTCGGCAGATTTACGTTCGGCGAGCAGTTGTTCCAGTTGATACAGGAACAGCCATTGGTGAGCGGTGTCGCCGAAGCAGCTGCTGGTGCCTTTGTGGCAGGTTGGGCCGATGGGATTCGCCAGCACCAGTAGTGTGTCGTTGTCGCAGTCCGGCGCAATATTTACTACGTTGAGGAAATTGCCCGACGTTTCGCCTTTGGTCCACAGTCGCTGTTTAGTGCGCGAGAAGAAGGTGACTTTGCCACTTTCGATGGTTTTGTCTAAGGCTTCCGGGTTCATGTAGCCCAGCATTAACACTTCACCGGATACCGCGTGTTGCACAATCACCGGCATAAGTCCGTCGGTTTTTTCCCAGTCCAGTTCGCGACGTTGTTGTTCTGTTAACATATCCTGATCTCCACGCCCTGTGTTGCCAGGTACGCTTTTAATTCACCAATATTGATTAATTGTTTGTGGAATACGGAAGCTGCCAGCGCGCCGTCAACGTCGGCATCGCGGAAGGCTTCGAGGAAGTGTTCCATGGTGCCCGCGCCACCGGAGGCAATCAGCGGGACGTGGCAAACTTCACGCACTTTTTTCAGTTGTTCGAGGTCGTAACCGTTACGCACGCCGTCCTGATTCATCATGTTGAGGACGATTTCTCCGGCACCGCGTTTTTGCACTTCCTGTACCCAGTCGAGCGTTTCCCACTGAGTGACGCGGGTGCGGCTTTCATCGCCGGTATATTGATTCACATGATATTTACCGGTTTCAGCGTCGTACCAGGTATCAATACCGACCACAATACACTGCACGCCAAAGCGATCCGCCAGGCGAGTAATTAACGTCGGGTCCGCCAGCGCAGGCGAGTTTATGGAAATTTTATCCGCGCCAAAGGAAAGAATTTTCGCGGCATCTTCCAGAGACTTAATCCCACCCGCCACACAAAACGGAATGTCGATGACTTCCGCCACGCGAGATACCCAGCTTTTATCTACCACACGGCCATCGCTGGAAGCGGTGATATCGTAGAACACCAGTTCATCTGCACCTTCTTCAGCGTAGCGTTTTGCCAGCGGCACGATATCGCCAATGATTTCATGGTTGCGAAACTGTACGCCTTTCACCACCTGACCATCACGAACGTCGAGACATGGGATTATGCGTTTTGCCAGCATGCGATGGCCTCCTTCACGGTGAATTTACCTTCCAGTAATGCGCGACCAACTATTACGCCGCGAACGCCAGTACCACGCAGGGCCGCCACATCATCAATGTCGCCAATACCGCCGGAGGACTGAAATGCCACCTGCGGATATCTGGCGCAAACTTCTTCATATAAAGAGACGTTAGAACCTGCCAGCGTGCCGTCGCGCGAGATATCGGTACACAGCACATGTTTCAGGCCGACAGGCAAATAGGTTTCCACCAGTTGTTCCAGCGACACGCCCGAGTTCTCTTGCCAGCCGCTCACTGCCACCTGTTTGTTGCCTTGCTCGTCAATACGGACATCCAGCGCCAGCACTAAGGCATCGGCACCGAAACGTTCAAACCAGCCTTTCACCATCTCTGGTGATTTCACCGCGGTGGAGCCAACCACCACGCGCGCAACGCCCGCTTCCAGTAACGCCGCCACGTCTTCTTCGCTACGCACGCCGCCGCCAACCTGCACCGGAACGTTAACTCCCGCCACCAGGGTTTTAATCAGCGGGATTTGACGTTTAGCCGGATCTTTTGCCCCGGTCAGATCCACCAGATGCAGCACTTCGGCACCCTGCGCGGCGTAATCCTGTAAGCGCGGCAGCGGGTCGTTACCGTAATCGCGTTGTTTGCCGTAATCGCCCTGATGGAGACGCACCACGGTGCCGTCGATTAAATCTAATGCCGGAATAATCATCACATCTCCAGGAAGTTTTTCAGCAACTTAGCGCCAGCGGCACCAGAACGCTCCGGGTGGAACTGCACGCCATAGAAGTTATCTTTTTGTACCGCCGCGGTGAACGGTTCGCCGTAGTTACACTGGGCGATGGTCCACGGATTGACCGGCATTGCGTAACTGTGAACAAAGTAAAAGTACGCGCCGTCTTCAATCCCCTGAAACAGGCGGTTGCCTGCCTGCGGATAAACGCGGTTCCAGCCCATATGTGGCAGTGGCAGACCAAAGTCGGTCATTTTCGGCACGTCTTCGTCAATGATGCCCAGCAAGTCGACGCCGTTGCTCTCTTCGCTGCGCCGCCCAAGCAGTTGCATCCCTAAGCAAATGCCCAGCACCGGTTGGGTACAGGCTTTGATGAGATCAAACAGCTCGCGCTCACGCACCTGATCCATCGCGGCTTGCGCAGTGCCAACGCCGGGTAAAAATAGTTTATCGGCCAGCAACACGACGTCCGGGTCACGGCTGACTTTGGGTTCATAACCGTGACGCGCAATGGCAGACTTCACCGAGTTCAAATTGGCGCAGCCGGTATCAAGGATCACCACGTTCATTACAGCACTCCTTTCGACGAGGGGAGGGTATCGCCTTCCACGCGGATGGCCTGGCGCAGGGTGCGACCAAAGGCTTTGAACAGGCTCTCTACACGGTGATGATCGTTTTTACCTTTGGTTTTCAGGTGCAGGGTCACGCCCATGGTGTATGAGAGCGAACGGAAGAAGTGCTCGATCATCTCGGTGCTGAGATCGCCCACGCGCTGGTAGGTAAACTCGGCTTTATATTCCAGGTGCGGGCGACCAGAGATATCCAGCGCGCAGCGGGCAAGGCATTCGTCCATCGGTAGCACAAAACCAAAGCGACAAATACCGCGTTTGTCTCCGAGGGCGATTTTTAGCGCTTCGCCCAGCGCCAGACCGGTATCTTCGACGGTGTGGTGATCGTCGATATAGAGGTCGCCTTTGACGTTGATTTCCATACGAAAACCGCCGTGGGTGGCGATCTGATCCAGCATGTGATCAAAGAAGCCAACGCCGGTATTAATCTTGCTGCCACCTTCGCGATCCAGCCACACCTGGACGTCAATTTGCGTCTCTTTGGTGTTACGCACTACATGGGCGTAACGGTCTCGTTTAGTGAGTTGCTCGCCAATCATCGGCCAGCTCAGGATTTCGCGGTCGTAGCGTAAACCATTAATACCCATGTTTTCCGCCAGTTGAATGTCGGTCGCGCGATCGCCAATCACATAACTGTTGGCACGATCCATCGCTTGCTCAGCCAGATAACGCTCTACCAGTTTTACTTTCGGCTTACGGCAGTCGCACTCATCGGCGGGCAGGTGCGGACAAATCAGCACTTCATCAAACTGCACGCCTTGCGAGGTGAAGATCTGCATCATCAGGTTGTGCGGGCCATCAAAATCCGCCTGCGGGAAACTTTGTGTTCCCAGACCATCCTGATTAGTGATCATCACCAGCTTGTAGCCCGCTTTTTGCAGCTTCAGCAGTTCCGGGATCACGCCCGGTTCAAAGGCGAGTTTGTCAAAACGGTCCACCTGAAAATCACTCGGCGGTTCGCTAATCAGGGTTCCATCGCGATCGATAAAAAGATACTTCTGACTCATCAAACTTGCTCCGCACGTAAGGCGTCAATGACGCGCTGGCTTTCTTCACGGGTTCCGACGGTAATTCGCAGGCAGCCGCTTAAAGAGGGTTGTTTATTCTGATCACGTAAGATAATGCCCTGATCCCACAAAGATTTAAACACTGCGCTGGAGGCTTTAAAGCGCGCCAGAATGTAGTTGGTTTCAGAGTCGAAAACCTGCTCCACGCAGGGGATCTCTTTCAGTGCGGCAATCAGGTATTCGCGTTCTGCAATAATTTGCGCTACCCGTTCGCGCATGGCGACGATTCCCTGCGGGCTTAACGCCTGTGCGGCAATGTCGGCAACCGGCGTCGAGAGCGGGTAGGGGGCGATCACTTTCATCAGCAGGTTGATGACTTCTTCGTTTGCCAGCGTAAATCCGCAACGAAGCCCCGCCAGAGCAAAAGCTTTCGACAGTGTGCGTAAAATAGCCAGGTGCGGATATTCCGCCAGCCAGCCAGCCAGCGATGCCTGCGGGCAAAACTCGATATAGGCTTCATCGGCAACCACAATCGCTTTACCGCGGGTTAACTCCAGCAGAGTGCGAAAATCCTGCGGGTTGATCAGTTGCCCGGTCGGATTGTTGGGGCTGCAAACATAGACCACTTTTACGCCGTCCAGCTTGTCGGAAATGCCCTGTAAGTCCAGTTGCCAGTTGTCCAGCGTCGGCACTGTGCGGCACTCGACGCCAATCGTTTCGGCGCTGACGCTGTACATGCCGTACGTTGGCGGGCAGTAGAGGATGGCGTCTTTACCTGGTTCGCAAAAGGCGCGAATCAGCAGTTCAATACCTTCGTCCGCGCCACGGCTGACCAGCACCTGCTCCGGTTTTACGCCTGCATACTGCGCGTAATTTTCAATCACCGCTTTCGGCTGACATTCCGGGTAGCGGTTGAGCGTTTGCTGAGTGAGCTGAAACTCCACGGCTGTGGGGTATTCGTTGGCGTTCAGCCAGACGTCGCCGTTACCGCCCAGACGACGCGCCGACTGATACGGCGTCAGGTTGCGGACGTTTTCACGCGCTAAATCGGTAATAGTCACGGTGCTCATGCTTGCTCCTTAAGGGCGTTAACACGCAAAGTAACGGCATTTTTGTGGGCGGTCAGGCGCTCGGCGGCGGCCAGTGTTTCAATGGTCGAAGCCAGCGCGGAGAAACCTACTTTTGATAGTTCCTGCACGGTCATGCGCTTCTGGAAATCCGCCAGCCCGAGGCTGGAACAGGTGGCGGTGTAACCGTAAGTCGGCAGAACGTGGTTGGTGCCGGAGGCGTAATCACCTGCCGATTCCGGTGACCAGTCACCAAGAAATACCGAACCGGCGCTGGTAATGCTATCGACCAGTTCACGGGCGTTGCGGGTCTGAATGATCAGGTGCTCCGGGCCGTACTGGTTGGAGATCTCTACGCACTGCGCTAAATCTTTAGTCACGATCAGGCGGCTGGCGTTTAGTGCCTGACGTGCGGTTTCGGCACGCGGCAGTTCTGCCAGCTGGCGTTCGACAGCTTCGGCAACTTGATGCGCCATATCAGCATCGGGCGTCAGTAAAATCACCTGTGAGTCCGGGCCGTGTTCAGCCTGGGAAAGCAAATCAGAAGCCACGAAATCCGGCGTAGCGCCGCTGTCAGCAATCACCAGCACTTCCGACGGGCCTGCGGGCATATCGATCGCCGCACCGTCCAGACGCTGGCTCACCTGGCGTTTTGCCTCGGTGACAAAGGCGTTACCCGGCCCGAAGATTTTGTCCACTTTCGGCACAGATTCAGTACCAAACGCCAGTGCGGCAATGGCCTGTGCGCCGCCGACGTTAAACACGTCCTGTACACCGCACAGCTGCGCCGCATAAAGGATCTCATCAGCAATCGGCGGCGGTGAGCACAGCACCACTTTTTTACAGCCCGCAATACGCGCCGGAGTTGCCAGCATTAATACCGTTGAGAAGAGCGGGGCGGAGCCGCCAGGAATATACAACCCAACTGAAGCGACCGGGCGCGTGACTTGCTGGCAACGTACGCCTGGCTGCGTTTCTACATCTACCGGCGGCAGCTTTTGCGCAGTGTGGAAGGTTTCAATATTTTTTACTGCCACCGCCATCGCCTGTTTTAGCTCGTCGCTCAGGCGTTCGCTGGCGGCGGCGATCTCCTCAGCAGACACCTTCAGTGCGGTAACCGTGGTTTTATCAAACTTCGCGCTGTATTCCCGCAGGGCGTCATCACCACGTGCTTTCACGTTATCGAGAATATCGTTAACCGTGCGGGTAATGCTTTCAGAAGCGGAGATCGCCGGGCGCATTAACAGCTGGCGTTGTTGCTCCGCAGTACAGCTATTCCAGTCAATGATTGTGTTAAAGCTCATGGCGATCACTCCATCATCTTCTCAATCGGCAGGACCAGAATTGAACTGGCACCCAGCGCTTTCAGTTTTTCCATCGTTTCCCAGAACAGGGTTTCGCTACTGACCATGTGCATCGCTACGCGTTGTTGGTCACCCGCCAGCGGCAGAATGGTTGGGCGTTCGGCACCTGGCAGCAGGGCGATGACTTCATCCAGACGTTCGGTCGGTGCGTGCATCATGATGTATTTTGATTCGCGCGCCTGGATCACACCCTGAATACGGGTCAGCAGTTTGTCGATCAGCTGCTGTTTGGATTCTTCCATTTCACCATCGCGCTGGATAAGGCAGGCTTTCGAGCGGTAGATAACTTCGACTTCGCGCAGGCCGTTTGCTTCCAGCGTGGCACCGGTGGAAACCAGATCGCAAATCGCATCCGCCAGTCCGGCACGCGGGGCGACTTCAACAGAACCGTTCAGTAAGCAGGATTTAAAAGAGATGCCTTTCTGGTCGAGATAACGCTTGAGCAGGTGAGGATAAGAGGTGGCGATACGTTTACCGTTTAAGGAGAGCGGGCCGTCCCAGGCTTCATCAACCGGCGTTGCCAGCGAAAGGCGGCAGCCGCCGAAATCCAGACGACGCAAGGTAAAGTAGCGCGGATCTTCACCCTGGGCGCGGCGGTTAAGCAGCTCTTCTTCCAGCACGTTTTCGCCAATAATCCCGAGGTCAACCACGCCATCCATTACCAGACCGGGAATGTCGTCGTCACGCACGCGCAGAATATCAATCGGCATGTTTTCTGCCATCGCGATCAGGCGCTGGGTGTGAAGATTGATTTTAATGCCACAGCGCGCCAGCAATTCGCGTGAGTCATCACTTAAACGGCCGGATTTCTGCATAGCTATGCGTAAACGAGTGTTGTCTGTCATTTTCTTATTCCTCTTTAAACCTGTCTGAACCGTTATCAATCGCGCAATAAAAAAGCCCCCGGAAGGTGATCTTCCGGGGGCTTTCTCATGCGTTCATGCACCACTGGAAGATCTGAATGTCTTCCAGCACACATCGCCTGAAAGACTAGTCAGGATGATGGTGATGATGGTGGTGTTTAAATTGAACGCGTGTCATAAAAGTCTCTGTGAATGTTTATTCAACTGATGTCTTTTAACCTAAACCACTTTCACGTTAGAAAGCAAGGGCTTTTTTATATATTTTATGGCGATGGATTTGTTTAATGAATGAGCGGGGAAAGGAGGGGGCTAAGAGGACTGTCCTCTAAGCTGACGGCACCAAAAATAGCGAAGCCTGGATTTTCGTCTCACTGACAATACCTTGATCTACAAACTAATTAATAAATAGTTAATTAACGCCCATCATTGTACAATGAACTGTACAAAAGAGGAGATTGACATGCGTACAATTAGCTACAGCGAAGCGCGTCAGAATTTGTCGGCAACAATGATGAAAGCCGTTGAAGATCATGCCCCGATCCTTATTACTCGTCAGAATGGAGAGGCTTGTGTTCTGATGTCACTCGAAGAATACAACTCGCTGGAAGAGACGGCTTATCTACTGCGTTCCCCCGCTAACGCCCGGAGATTGATGGACTCAATCGATAGCCTGAAATCAGGCAAAGGAACAGAAAAGGACATTATTGAGTGAAACTAATCTGGTCTGAGGAATCATGGGATGATTATCTGTACTGGCAGGAAACAGATAAGCGAATTGTTAAAAAGATCAATGAACTTATCAAAGATACCCGCAGAACGCCATTTGAAGGTAAGGGGAAGCCAGAACCCCTGAAACATAATTTGTCAGGTTTCTGGTCCCGACGCATTACAGAGGAGCACCGTCTGGTATACGCGGTTACCGACGATTCACTGCTCATTGCAGCATGTCGTTATCATTATTGAACAGATTCATTCATAGAATGAATTGTCAGTTTTGATACGCTAGCGTAGCCTTATAGATCTAAGGTGTATCAGGAGATAACGGATGAAAAAGGTCGCAATTGTCGGGTTAGGGTGGTTAGGCATGCCGCTGGCGATGTCACTTTCAGCGCGAGGCTGGCAAGTCACCGGGAGTAAAACCACACAAGATGGTGTCGAAGCGGCCCGAATGAGTGGCATTGATAGCTATCTGCTTCGCATGGAGCCTGAGTTAGTTTGCGATTCTGACGATCTGGATGCCCTGATGGATGCCGATGCACTGGTCATTACGCTTCCGGCACGTCGTAGCGGCTCCGGCGATGAGTTCTATTTACAAGCGGTACAAGAGTTAGTGGATAGCGCGCTGGCCCATCGTATTCCCCGAATTATTTTTACCAGCTCAACATCTGTCTATGGCGATGCGCAAGGCATGGTGAAAGAAACTACCCCGCGTAATCCGGTAACCAACAGTGGACGAGTATTAGAAGAACTCGAAGACTGGCTGCACAATTTACCCGGTACTTCGGTCGATATTCTGCGTCTTGCGGGCCTGGTCGGACCGGGGCGTCATCCCGGACGCTTCTTTGCCGGAAAAACCGCGCCTGATGGTGAACATGGTGTTAATTTAGTCCATTTAGAAGATGTTATTGGCGCTATCACTCTGTTGTTACAGGCACCTAAAGGCGGACACATCTATAATATATGTGCGCCAGCTCACCCTGCGCGTAATGTTTTCTATCCGCAGATGGCCCGTTTACTGGGGCTGGAGCCTCCGCAGTTCAGAAATAGTCTGGACAGCGGCAAAGGTAAGATTATTGATGGCAGTCGGATTTGTAATGAACTGGGATTTGAATACCAGTATCCCGATCCGCTGGTAATGCCGCTGGAGTAAACGATCACGCCAGCAGGACGCCGCATACACTGCAAGGGGGCGTGTATGAAACCACTGCTGGATGTGTTGATGATCCTCGATGCCTTAGAAAAAGAAGGCAGTTTTGCGGCGGCGTCGGCCAAACTCTATAAGACGCCGTCCGCTCTGAGTTACACCGTTCACAAGCTGGAAAGCGACCTTAATATTCAATTGCTTGATCGTAGCGGTCACCGCGCTAAATTCACCCGTACCGGAAAAATGTTATTAGAGAAAGGGCGGGAAGTTCTGCATACCGTGCGAGAACTGGAAAAGCAGGCGATCAAACTGCATGAAGGCTGGGAAAACGAGCTGGTGATTGGCGTGGACGACACGTTTCCTTTTTCTCTGCTTGCGCCACTGATTGAAGCTTTTTATCAACATCATAGCGTGACGCGCCTGAAGTTTATCAATGGCGTACTCGGTGGTTCCTGGGATGCCCTGACTCAGGGGCGAGCGGATATTATTGTTGGCGCGATGCATGAGCCACCATCTTCCAGTGAGTTTGGTTTTTCACGGTTGGGCGATCTGGAACAAGTCTTTGCGGTCGCGCCTCATCATCCGTTAGCTCTGGAAGAAGAGCCGTTAAACCGTCGTATTATTAAGCGATATCGGGCGATTGTGGTGGGGGATACTGCGCAGGCAGGCGCTTCTACGGCCTCACAACTTCTCGACGAACAAGAAGCCATTACCGTTTTCGATTTTAAAACCAAGCTGGAGCTGCAAATTAGCGGCCTCGGCTGCGGCTATTTACCCCGTTATCTGGCGCAACGGTTTCTCGATAGTGGCGCGTTAATCGAGAAGAAAGTGGTCGCCCAAACTCTCTTTGAACCCGTCTGGATTGGCTGGAATGAACAGACCGCAGGGCTTGCCAGCGGCTGGTGGCGGGATGAAATTTTAGCAAATAGTGCGATCGCCGGTGTTTATGCAAAATCTGATGACGGAAAATCAGCCATTTAAAGAAAAATTATTATGACAAGCCTCTCATTCTCTTGTCATTTCCCCCCCATTTAGGCACAATGCGCCGCTGTCAAAAAATGACTAAAAACCGACGTTTCATCAGCGTCGGTTATTTTTTGCTTCAAACCAATCATTCATACCAAGAGGCCGGGCTTCGTACCGGATAGATATTTACTAAAAATCGACAGTTGTTGTCGCTGAGGAATCCAAAAAAATGGGGCAATTTTTTGCTTACGCGACGGTTATCACCGTAAAGGAGAATGACCATGTCGCATAACGTTACTCCAAACACCTCTCGCGTGGAATTGCGTAAAACGCTTACGTTAGTTCCGGTTGTAATGATGGGTCTTGCCTATATGCAGCCGATGACGCTGTTTGATACTTTTGGTATCGTTTCAGGCCTCACGGATGGTCATGTGCCGACAGCCTATGCGTTCGCATTGATTGCGATCCTGTTTACGGCTCTGAGCTACGGGAAGCTGGTTCGCCGCTATCCTTCTGCTGGCTCTGCATACACTTACGCCCAGAAATCCATTAGCCCGACTGTCGGCTTTATGGTGGGTTGGTCTTCTCTGCTCGACTATCTGTTCGCGCCGATGATCAACATTCTGCTGGCGAAAATCTATTTTGAAGCTCTAGTGCCTTCCATCCCATCGTGGATGTTTGTGGTGGCGCTGGTGGCCTTCATGACCGCCTTTAACCTGCGTAGTCTGAAATCCGTAGCGAACTTCAACACTGTAATCGTCGTGTTGCAGGTAGTGCTGATCGCGGTGATTCTGGGCATGGTTGTTTATGGCGTATTTGAAGGTGAAGGCGCTGGTACGCTGGCGAGCACTCGTCCGTTCTGGTCTGGCGATGCGCATGTTATCCCGATGATTACCGGGGCGACAATCCTGTGCTTCTCCTTTACCGGCTTTGACGGCATCAGCAACCTGTCGGAAGAAACCAAAGATGCAGAGCGCGTGATCCCGCGTGCGATTTTCCTGACCGCGCTGATTGGCGGCATGATCTTCATCTTTGCAACTTACTTCCTGCAGCTGTACTTCCCGGATATCTCTCGCTTTAAAGATCCGGATGCGTCACAGCCTGAAATCATGCTGTACGTTGCGGGTAAAGCGTTCCAGGTTGGCGCGCTGATCTTCTCCACCATTACCGTACTGGCGTCCGGTATGGCGGCGCATGCAGGCGTAGCGCGTCTGATGTACGTAATGGGTCGTGACGGCGTATTCCCGAAAAGCTTCTTCGGTTATGTACACCCGAAATGGCGTACTCCGGCGATGAACATCATCCTGGTTGGCGCGATTGCCCTGCTGGCAATCAACTTCGACCTGGTAATGGCTACAGCGCTGATTAACTTTGGTGCGTTGGTGGCGTTCACCTTCGTTAACCTGTCGGTCATCTCGCAGTTCTGGATCCGTGAGAAGCGTAATAAGACGCTGAAAGATCACTTCCAGTATCTGTTCCTGCCGATGTGTGGTGCGCTGACCGTTGGTGCGCTGTGGGTTAACCTGGAAGAAAGCTCAATGGTTCTGGGTCTGATCTGGGCGGCTATCGGTCTGATTTACCTGGCTTGCGTCACCAAGAGTTTCCGTAACCCGGTTCCGCAGTACGAAGACGTAGCGTAATCATCTTTTGTAATAATAAACCGGAGTCGAATGAATATTTGGCTCCGGTTTTTTTATTCTTTTTTATCGACATCCTCATTAATAACCATTTGTTCTAATTTAGAGAATTTGGTTATTGGTCTGCATTCCACCAGTCATGAATAATTTCCCTATTAACATTCATCTGGTTAATTAATTTATGTTTTCAATGATATTAAGCGGGCTAATTTGTGGTGCTCTGCTGGGATTTGTCATGCAGCGTGGGCGTTTTTGCCTGACAGGTGGTTTTCGCGATATGTATCTCGCGAAAAATAATCGCATGTTTTACGCCTTGCTGATTGCAATTTCGGTACAAAGTGTGGGGGTTTTTGCGTTAATTCAGGCGGGCCTACTGACTTACGAAGCCGGGGCGTTCCCGTGGCTTGGTACTGTTATAGGTGGGTATATCTTTGGGCTGGGAATTGTTCTGGCGGGTGGATGTGCCACCGGGACCTGGTATCGCGCGGGTGAGGGATTGATCGGCAGTTGGATCGCGCTTTTCACTTATATGGTGATGAGTGCGGTGATGCGTTCTCCACATGCCAGTGGTTTAAATCAAACCTTGCAGCACTACAGTACTGAACATAACTCTATTGCTGAGACTTTTAATTTGTCTGTGTGGCCGTTGGTTGCCGTTTTGCTGGTGATAACGCTCTGGGTGGTGATGAAAGAGTTGAAGAAGCCAAAACTCAAAGTCGCGACCTTACCGCCGCGCCGAACCGGGATCGCTCATATTCTGTTTGAAAAACGCTGGCATCCCTTTGTCACTGCTGTACTCATCGGTTTGATTGCGCTTTTAGCCTGGCCCCTGAGTGAAGCAACCGGACGCATGTTTGGGTTAGGAATCACTTCCCCAACGGCCAATATTCTGCAATTTCTGGTCGCGGGTGACGTGAAATACATTAACTGGGGCGTTTTCCTGGTGTTAGGGATCTTCGTGGGGTCATTTATTGCAGCCAAAGCGAGCCGTGAGTTCCGCGTTCGCGCAGCTGATGCACAAACAACATTACGTAGCGGGTTAGGTGGTGTACTGATGGGCTTCGGTGCCAGTATTGCAGGTGGTTGCTCTATCGGTAATGGACTGGTTATGACTGCAATGATGACCTGGCAGGGCTGGATTGGCCTTGTATTTATGATTCTCGGAGTCTGGACTGCGTCCTGGCTTGTGTATGTTCGACCGCAGCGTAAGGCGCGACTGGCAACTGCTGCGGCAAATTAAGTAAGGTGTAAAGATGGCGATTAAAAAGCTGGATGTGGTGACGCAGGTCTGTCCGTTTCCACTCATAGAAGCAAAAGCAGCACTGGCAGAAATGGCCAGCGGCGATGAGTTGGTAATTGAGTTTGATTGCACCCAGGCAACTGAAGCAATCCCACAGTGGGCGGCAGAAGAAGGACATGCCATCACCGATTATCAGCAGATTGGCGATGCAGCGTGGAGCATCACCGTTCAAAAAGCCTGACTCAACATTGTCCTCCGCCGTACCAGCGGCGGAGGCTTCAAATTAGACGATCTCTTCCGCGTACTGCCAAAGCGCTTTTAACAGCGCCACTTTCTCTTTGTCATCGGCATATTGTTGTGCCAGCATCTGCAATTCATCTGCATAACCCTGTAAAAACTCTGGCGTGAAGACCTGGCGGCGGTGCTCCAGCCAGCGTTGCTGCTCGGCATAATCCAGCGTCCCCGGGAAGTTGCGCGCCCGATAATTGAACAACAGCTTTTCAATCCGTTTATCGACAAAAGTGATATCCAGTGCCGGTAAATTACGCGGCTCGGTTTCCAGCACAATTTTCATTGCTGCACGATCGGCGTCACTGAAAAAGCCGTTATAAAGCTGTGCATCCACGTTATCTGAAGGCGTAAACGGTTCGGCTTCCGCGAATATCGCCACCACTTTTTCGCGCACTTGCGGATTTTCACGCAGAATTTTCAGGTTATCGAGGCAATGCTGACGATTAATTCCCAGTCGGTCGGCATCTTCCGGGCGTAGCGTATTCGCCTGGGCCAGCACCGGACATTTATTGATATGCACCAGTTTAACCGGAACGGCGGCGTTATCGCCAAGATCGGTTTTTGCGGTATATAAACGCTCGCGCAATGTGTCGCTATCCAGTTCCAGTAATAGCGAAATGTCTCCTGCCAAATCCACCATAATTACGGCATTGCGATTTTCAGGATGCCACGCCAGCGGTGCCACCCAGCTGGTATTGCCGCGCCATGCTCCAAACATTCCGGAAACGTGCACCAGGGGTTTCATCTGCGGAACATCAATCAACGCCATCAGTTTGTGTTTATTACGATGGGTAAAGAGATAATCAAACAGGCGTGGCTGACGCGTTTTTACCAGCTTTGCCATCGCAATAGTGGCGTACACATCAGCCATCGCATCGTGGGCGTTGCTATGTTCAATACCATTCGCTTTGGTTAAATGCTCAAGGCGAAAGCTCGGTAGACCGTCATCATTTTCAGGCCAGTTTATTCCTTCCGGGCGCAGGGCATAACAGGCACGCATAACATCCAACAAATCCCAGCGCGAGTTATCATGCTGCCAGCTCCAGGCGTAAGGATCGTAGAAATTACGATAAAAAACGTTGCGTGTGACTTCGTCGTCGAAACGCACATTGTTGTAGCCCAGAATACAGGTCTTCGGTACGGTAAAAAGCGAGTGAATACGGGCGGCAAACGCGGCTTCGTTTTCTCCTTTCGCCCGTGCTTCCTGCGGGGTAATACCGGTAATTAATACTGCTCCAGGCTGGGGTAAATAGTCATCCGCGGGCTTGCAGTAAAAGACTTCGGGTTCGCCGATGACATTGAATTCGCTATCGGTGCGAATGGCTGCGAACTGTGCAGGGCGATCTAACGCGGGGTGCGTGCCAAAGGTTTCGTAATCGTGAAACAAAAAGGTAGATTGTTGCTTACCGTCATTCATCATTAGGTTAAATCCGTTATTTCTGCTGTCTGCCAGAGTATCAAATATCACCGTGCTAATCAGCTTTAGCGCCACAATTTGGCAGCGAGTGGCAACAGATCATGTCAGATAAAAATGAGAGGGTAGTCACATTTTCTTGCACTTTATTCCAGCCAGTTCATAAGTATTTCCGTAAAAAGAACAGCTATTTGAAACTCCTGAGGGTTTGCTGTTGAAACGCCGTCTTATTATTGCTGCTTCTTTGTTCGTTTTTAACTTATCGTCTGGTTTTGCGGCGGAAAACATTCCTTTTTCACCTCAGCCTCCAGAGATTCATGCCGGGTCCTGGGTATTGATGGATTACACCACCGGTCAGATCCTCACCGCGGGTAATGAGCATCAACAGCGCAATCCCGCCAGCCTGACAAAGCTGATGACGGGTTATGTCGTGGATCGCGCTATCGATAGTCATCGCATTACGCCAGACGATATTGTCACCGTGGGGCGCGATGCGTGGGCGAAAGATAATCCGGTGTTTGTCGGTTCTTCACTGATGTTTTTGAAAGAGGGCGATCGCGTATCGGTACGTGATTTAAGCCGTGGTTTAATTGTGGATTCCGGAAATGACGCTTGTGTTGCTCTGGCTGACTATATTGCCGGTGGGCAACGGCAGTTTGTTGAAATGATGAACAACTATGCCGAGAAGCTGCATCTCAAGGATACGCATTTTGAAACAGTGCATGGTCTGGATGCACCTGGCCAGCATAGCTCGGCTTATGATTTAGCTGTGCTTTCTCGTGCTATCATCCACGGCGAGCCCGAGTTTTATCATATGTACAGTGAGAAAAGTCTCACCTGGAACGGTATCACCCAGCAAAACCGTAACGGGTTGTTGTGGGATAAAACCATGAATGTTGACGGCCTGAAAACGGGTCATACTTCTGGTGCCGGTTTTAACCTCATTGCTTCGGCTGTAGATGGGCAGCGTCGTCTCATTGCAGTGGTAATGGGGGCTGACAGTGCAAAAGGTCGTGAGGAAGAGGCAAGAAAATTACTGCGTTGGGGGCAACAAAACTTTACTACGGTGCAAATTTTGCACCGTGGGAAAAAGGTCGGTACGGAACGCATCTGGTATGGCGATAAAGAAAATATCGCCCTGGGAACAGAACAAGAGTTCTGGATGGTACTACCGAAAGCCGAAATTCCACATATCAAAGCCAAATATACCCTTGATGGTAAAGAACTCACCGCGCCAATTAGCGCCCATCAGCGGGTAGGGGAAATTGAACTTTACGACCGTGATAAACAGGTGGCGCACTGGCCGCTGGTTACCCTGGAATCTGTTGGGGAAGGCAGCATGTTTTCTCGCCTGAGTGATTATTTCCACCATAAGGCCTGACCTTTCTTTTGCAGCAGACTGGCAGGAGTGCGAGTCTGCTCGCATAATCAACACTCATTCCTTGTGGTTTTAATATTGCAACTATACTGTATATAAAAACAGTGTTAATGGAGGCGTCATGAACTACGAGATTAAGCAGGAAGAGAAACGTACCGTTGCAGGTTTCCATCTCGTTGGCCCGTGGGAACAGACGGTAAAGAAAGGCTTTGAGCAGTTGATGATGTGGGTAGATAGCAAAAATATTGTGCCGAAGGAGTGGGTTGCTGTCTATTACGACAATCCAGATGAAACACCCGCCGAAAAATTACGCTGCGACACCGTCGTGACGGTGCCGGGTTACTTTACGCTTCCCGAAAACAGTGAGGGCGTCATTCTGACAGAAATTACAGGTGGTCAGTATGCGGTGGCGGTAGCTCGTGTAGTCGGTGATGATTTTGCTAAACCCTGGTATCAGTTCTTTAATAGTCTCTTGCAGGACAGTGCTTATGAAATGTTACCAAAGCCCTGCTTCGAGGTTTACTTGAACAATGGCGCGGAAGATGGGTACTGGGATATCGAAATGTATGTTGCGGTGCAGCCAAAACATCACTAATTCATCTCAGGGCGGTGTGTTGACGCGAAGACCACTCTTTTTTTGAAAGCGAAAAGAGTAAGATGCGCCTTTCAAATTTTTCGCTCCTGCCGGGAAATTACACTGTTCCCGGTATGTCCGTCGGATAACTCAGAGGTGCGCCTTCTGGCCGACAGATGAGTTATGAGCGCTTTTAATCTTCATTACGGAGTTTCTGCGTGCGTGCCGATAAGTCATTAAGCCCGTTTGAAATCCGGGTATACCGCCATTACCGCATTGTGCATGGTACTCGGGTCGCGCTGGCATTCCTGCTCACTTTTCTCATTATCCGCCTGTTTACTATCCCGGAAAGCACCTGGCCGCTGGTCACCATGGTGGTGATTATGGGGCCAATCTCGTTCTGGGGTAACGTTGTCCCTCGCGCCTTCGAACGTATTGGCGGTACGGTGTTGGGTTCGATTTTAGGTCTTATCGCTCTGCAACTGGAGTTAATTTCGTTACCGCTGATGTTAGTCTGGTGCGCGGCGGCGATGTTTCTTTGCGGTTGGCTGGCGCTGGGCAAGAAACCGTATCAAGGATTATTGATTGGGGTGACGCTGGCAATTGTTGTTGGTTCCCCGACAGGTGAAATTGATACGGCGTTATGGCGAAGCGGCGATGTGATCCTCGGCTCTTTACTGGCAATGTTGTTTACCGGTATCTGGCCACAACGGGCGTTCATCCACTGGCGCATTCAACTGGCGAAAAGTCTGACCGAGTATAATCGGGTCTATCAATCTGCATTCTCACCGAACTTACTCGAACGCCCACGTCTGGAAAGCCATCTACAAAAACTCCTGACCGATGCCGTGAAAATGCGTGGGCTGATTGCGCCCGCCAGCAAAGAAACCCGTATTCCAAAATCGATATATGAAGGTATCCAGACCATTAACCGCAATCTGGTTTGTATGCTGGAGTTGCAAATCAATGCGTACTGGGCCACGCGCCCCAGCCATTTCGTGTTATTGAACGCGCAAAAACTTCGTGATACCCAGCACATGATGCAGCAAATACTGCTGAGCCTTGTTCATGCGCTGTACGAAGGTAATCCGCAGCCGGTTTTTGCCAATACGGAAAAATTGAACGATGCTGTGGAAGAGCTGCGTCAGTTGCTCAATAACCACCATGACCTGAAGGTAGTGGAAACACCAATCTATGGTTATGTGTGGCTGAACATGGAAACGGCGCATCAGCTTGAGTTGCTATCGAATCTGATTTGCCGGGCCTTGCGCAAATAATTCCTGAACTTCAGAATCATCTTGCTGCTGCTTCGATTCAGCAAGGATAAAGGGTATGATAGTGAAAAGGGATAAAAGCATTGTCATCTGCGGCAGCTATGAGTAATGTTGGCCCTAACGAATAGCGGTTGCTTAAACGAATCCGACTCTCACATTATCAGGGGTATAAAAATGGAAACTACCAAGCCTTCATTCCAGGACGTACTGGAATTTGTTCGTCTGTTCCGTCGTAAGAACAAACTGCAACGTGAAATTCAGGACGTTGAGAAAAAGATCCGTGACAACCAGAAGCGCGTCCTGCTGCTGGACAACCTGAGCGATTACATCAAGCCGGGGATGAGCGTTGAAGCAATCCAGGGCATCATCGCCAGCATGAAAGGTGACTATGAAGATCGCGTTGACGATTACATCATCAAAAATGCCGAGCTCTCCAAAGAACGCCGCGATATCTCCAAAAAGCTGAAAGCTATGGGCGAAATGAAAAACGGCGAAGCGAAGTAATTCCTGTTTTATTCAATGAGGGTTGCCCGGCAACCCTCATTGCTCATTGATTCTTTTCTGTGTATCAAAGTCATCATTCCCATCTGATAACCTGTCGAAATTAGCGACAGACTTCTTCTATATGCAGCAAGGCAAAAAGTTCTGCAACTCTATTGTTATTAACCGCACTGGTTACTAACACGTTGTGCGCTCCAGCTTCCCGTAACCAACATTTCACCAAAGATATTTGTTCCATGTTGGCTAAATCTGCTTTGGTTACTACTCCAATGACCGGGCGTTAACACGAGGAAGTCTGGCTATTCCACAATGCCATCTTCTTTCGTAATGGATTGAGAATGCTGGATTTTTAATTATATTACGCGCAGTATTAATCGCGTAAATGTTTTGCGGTCAGCAACGGTGGGGGATCCATTGTTCTGTTCAATGAATACCATCATACAATTGAATCAGGAGTCGGTATGATGATTTTGGTGACAGGTGGAGCACGGAGCGGGAAGAGTCGCCACGCAGAGGCGCTTATTGGGGACTCTTCACAGGTTCTGTATATCGCCACCTCGCAAATCCTTGATGATGAGATGGCTGCACGGATAGAACATCATCGGCAAGGCCGTCCGGCGCACTGGCGCACGGTGGAGCGTTGGCAACATGTTGATGAATTAATTCATGCAGACATTAACCCGCATGAAGCTGTGTTGCTGGAATGCGTTACCACAATGGTGACTAATCTGTTGTTTGATTATGGCGGCGATAAAGACCCTGATGAATGGGATTATCAGGCGATGGAACAGGCGATTAATGCTGAGATTCAGTCGTTGATTGCTGCCTGCCAACGTTGCCCCGCAAAGGTTGTATTAGTGACTAACGAAGTGGGAATGGGGATTGTGCCGGAGAGTCGTCTGGCACGACATTTTCGTGATATTGCCGGGCGGGTAAATCAGCAGCTGGCCGCTGCGGCAAATGAAGTATGGTTGGTGGTTTCGGGTATTGGAGTAAAAATCAAATGAGTAAATTATTTTGGGCGATGCTCTCTTTTATTACGCGTCTGCCTGTACCGCGTCGCTGGTCCCAGGGACTGGATTTCGAGCATTATTCTCGCGGTATTATTACTTTTCCTTTAATTGGATTATTGCTTGGCGCGATTAGCGGGCTGGTCTTCATGGTGCTGCAGGCATGGTGTGGCGTACCACTGGCGGCACTGTTTAGCGTGCTTGTGCTGGCGCTGATGACCGGGGGATTCCACCTGGACGGCCTCGCCGATACCTGTGATGGCGTATTTTCTGCACGTAGCCGCGATCGCATGTTGGAAATCATGCGTGATAGCCGTTTAGGCACCCACGGCGGTCTGGCATTGATTTTTGTGGTACTGGCAAAGATTCTGGTGTTAAGCGAGTTGGCTCTGCGTGGCGAACCGATCCTTGCATCGCTGGCGGCAGCATGTGCGGTCAGCCGCGGGACTGCCGCATTATTGATGTATCGTCATCGTTATGCCCGGGAAGAAGGGCTTGGCAATGTGTTCATTGGCAAAATTGATGGGCGACAAACCTGCGTCACACTCGGCTTAGCCGCTATTTTTGCTGCCGTATTATTGCCGGGTATGCATGGTGTGGCTGCTATGGTGGTGACGATGGTGGCGATTTTCATCCTCGGTCAGCTTCTCAAACGTACGCTGGGCGGGCAAACCGGCGATACGCTGGGAGCTGCTATAGAGCTTGGTGAACTGGTCTTCCTGCTGGCACTGCTATAAAGAGACGTGACATGCAAACACTTGCCGATTTACTGAATACGATCCCTGCTATCGATCCTGCCGCTATGTCGCGTGCACAACGGCATATCGACGGGTTACTCAAACCTGTTGGTAGCCTGGGAAGGCTGGAGGCGCTTGCCATACAACTGGCAGGAATGCCGGGGTTGAATGGCGTTCCGCATGTGGGCAAAAAAGCGGTACTGGTTATGTGTGCCGATCACGGCGTCTGGGAGGAAGGGGTCGCTATTTCCCCAAAAGAAGTGACAGCCATTCAGGCTGAAAATATGACCCGCGGAACAACCGGCGTGTGTGTGCTGGCAGCACAAGCGGGCGCTAACGTCTACGTAATTGATGTTGGTATTGATACTGCTGAGCCTATCCCCGGGCTTATCAACATGCGTGTTGCTCGAGGTAGTGGCAATATTGCTTCAGCTCCGGCAATGAGTCGCCATCAGGCAGAAAAGTTGCTTTTGGACGTCATATGTTATACGCGGGAGCTGGCAAAAAACGGTGTTACGCTGTTTGGTGTAGGTGAACTGGGGATGGCAAACACGACACCGGCAGCGGCAATAGTCAGCACAATCACTGGCCGGGCTCCTGAAGAAGTGGTTGGGATTGGCGCAAACCTGCCGACAGATAAACTGGCTAATAAAATTGATGTTGTGCGCCGGGCGATTACGTTGAATCAACCAAATCCGCAGGATGGCGTTGATGTCCTGGCAAAAGTGGGTGGATTTGATTTGGTCGGAATGGCTGGCGTGATGTTAGGCGCTGCTTCCTGCGGTTTACCCGTGTTGCTGGATGGATTTCTTTCTTATGCTGCCGCGCTCGCAGCCTGCCAGATGTCTCCTGCAATCAAACCGTATCTCATTCCTTCTCACCTGTCGGCAGAAAAAGGGGCGCGTATTGCGCTGTCGCATTTGGGGCTGGAGCCTTATCTCAATATGGAGATGCGTTTAGGTGAGGGGAGTGGCGCAGCTCTGGCGATGCCCATCATCGAAGCTGCCTGTGCGATATATAACAACATGGGCGAACTTGCTGCCAGTAATATTGTTCTACCGGGGAATACGACTTCTGATTTGAACAGTTAAAAACGAAAAGTCTGATAAAAGCTATACTTAACGGATAGCTTTCGCGACTTAGGAAAGGGACATGATGCGTCGTGTAAATATTTTTTGCTCATTTGCTCTACTTTTTGCCAGCCATACTAGCCTGGCGGTAACTTATCCATTACCTCCAGAGGGTAGCCGTTTAGTGGGGCAGTCGTTTACTGTAACTGTTCCTGATCACAATACCCAGCCGCTGGAGACTTTTGCCGCACAATACGGGCAAGGGTTAAGTAACATGCTGGAAGCGAACCCGGGCGCTGATGTTTTTTTGCCGAAGTCTGGCTCGCAACTCACCATTCCGCAGCAACTGATTTTGCCCGCCACTGTTCGTAAAGGGATTGTGGTTAACGTCGCTGAGATGCGTCTTTATTACTACCCACCAGACAGTAATACTGTGGAAGTCTTTCCTATTGGTATCGGCCAGGCTGGGCGAGAAACCCCGCGTAACTGGGTGACTACCGTTGAACGTAAACAAGAAGCTCCAACCTGGACGCCAACGCCGAACACTCGGCGCGAATATGCGAAACGAGGGGAGAGTTTGCCCGCATTTGTTCCTGCGGGTCCCGATAATCCCATGGGGCTGTACGCGATTTATATTGGCAGGTTGTATGCCATCCATGGTACCAATGCCAATTTTGGTATTGGGCTCCGGGTAAGTCAGGGCTGTATTCGTCTGCGCAATGACGATATCAAATATCTGTTTGATAATGTTCCTGTTGGAACGCGTGTGCAAATTATCGACCAGCCAGTAAAATACACCACTGAACCAGATGGCTCGAACTGGCTGGAAGTTCATGAGCCGCTGTCGCGCAATCGTGCAGAATATGAGTCTGACCGAAAAGTACCATTGCCGGTAACCCCATCTTTGCGGGCGTTTATCAACGGGCAAGAAGTTGATGTAAATCGCGCAAATGCTGCGTTGCAACGTCGATCGGGAATGCCTGTGCAAATTAGTTCTGGTTCAAGACAGATGTTTTAAGAGCGTTGGTAATTAGAAAGCAAAAGCCTGCTAGAAAGCAGGCTTTTTTGAATTTGGCTCCTCTGACTGGACTCGAACCAGTGACATACGGATTAACAGTCCGCCGTTCTACCGACTGAACTACAGAGGAATCGTGTGAACGGGGCGCATATTAATGGCAGTGCATGGTGATGTCAAAGGGTGAAATGCATTTTTTTGTTTGTTTGCTGTCAATTTCAACAAAGTGGTGAGCTTTCAATCTTATTGGGTAATGAACCATCGTGGTGCATACCCTCCTTTTATAGGGCAGGGGAACGCGACAGCTGATTAAAGGAGCAAATGACGAATCTATCATAATCTCTTATTTGACAGTTGGTTAGCTTGTACATCAACGCCAAAATAAAACTGGCAAGCATCTTGCAATCTGGTTGTAAGTAATGGCGGCACTTGGGCCGATTCTTAAAAACCGGAGGCAACATGAACTTCAGACGCCTGAAATACTTCGTAAAAATTGTAGATATTGGTAGCCTGACCCAGGCTGCTGAAGTATTGCATATCGCACAACCAGCGCTCAGCCAGCAGGTTGCCACACTGGAAGGTGAGTTAAATCAACAACTTTTGATCCGTACAAAGCGGGGCGTTACGCCAACAGACGCCGGAAAAATTCTCTATACCCATGCGCGGGCCATTTTACGTCAGTGTGAACAGGCCCAACTGGCGGTGCATAACGTTGGTCAGGCATTATCGGGGCAAGTCTCGATTGGCTTTGCACCAGGAACCGCTGCGTCATCCATCACCATGCCCTTATTACAGGCGGTTCGCGCTGAATTTCCGGAGATCGTTATCTATCTTCATGAAAATAGTGGTGCAGTGCTTAACGAAAAATTGATAAATCACCAACTCGATATGGCGGTGATTTATGAGCATTCCCCTGTGGCTGGTGTATCCAGTCAGGCTTTGCTGAAAGAAGATCTTTTTCTGGTAGGAACTCAAGATTGCCCGGGGCAAAGCGTTGATGTGAATGCTATTGCGAAAATGAACCTCTTTCTCCCCAGTGATTACAGTGCTATTAGACTTCGTGTTGATGAGGCTTTTTCCCTACGGCGACTCACGGCAAAAGTTATTGGTGAAATTGAGTCTATTGCCACGCTTACCGCAGCGATTGCCAGCGGCATGGGCGTTGCAGTATTACCCGAATCGGCCGCGCGTTCGTTATGTGGCGCAGTAAATGGGTGGATGTCACGCATTACCACTCCTTCCATGAGTCTCTCTTTGTCATTAAATTTACCCGCCAGAGCGAACTTATCGCCACAGGCACAGGCAGTGAAAGAGTTGTTAATGTCAGTGATTAGTTCTCCAGTGATGGAAAAAAGGCAGTGGCAATTGGTGAGCTAAGTGTTATATCGGAATGGAATAAGATGCGGGTTTTTATTATTTGTTATGCCGGGCATTAGACTTTAACAATAACGGGAAATCTGAACTGCCCGGAGTTTACCGTGAATTTCCAACAACTAAAGATAATCCGCGAGGCTGCACGTCAGGATTACAACCTGACAGAGGTTGCGAATATGCTTTTTACCTCACAGTCAGGCGTCAGCCGTCATATTCGGGAACTGGAGGATGAACTTGGCATCGAAATATTTGTTCGACGAGGTAAGCGACTGCTGGGCATGACTGAACCGGGCAAAGCATTACTGGTCATTGCAGAACGTATTCTGAATGAAGCCAGTAATGTTCGTCGGCTTGCAGACCTGTTTACCAACGATACGTCTGGCGTTCTCACTATTGCAACGACGCATACTCAGGCACGTTATAGCTTGCCAGAGGTCATTAAAGCTTTTCGCGAACTTTTCCCGGAGGTTCGGCTCGAGCTAATCCAGGGGACGCCACAGGAAATTGCGACATTGTTGCAAAATGGCGAAGCTGATATTGGTATCGCCAGCGAGCGTTTGAGTAATGACCCGCAGCTCGTCGCCTTCCCGTGGTTTCGTTGGCACCATAGTTTGCTTGTTCCACACGATCATCCCTTGACGCAAATTTCACCATTGACGCTGGAATCAATAGCGAAGTGGCCGTTAATCACTTACCGACAGGGGATTACGGGGCGCTCACGTATTGATGACGCATTTGCCCGCAAAGGTTTGCTGGCAGATATTGTATTAAGTGCGCAGGATTCTGATGTCATTAAAACCTATGTTGCTCTTGGGCTTGGGATCGGATTAGTTGCCGAACAATCCAGCGGCGAACAAGAGGAAGAGAATTTAATCCGTCTGGATACGCGGCATCTTTTCGATGCTAATACTGTCTGGTTGGGACTGAAGCGAGGACAACTTCAGCGTAACTATGTCTGGCGCTTTCTGGAACTTTGTAATGCAGGACTGTCAGTTGAGGATATCAAGCGGCAGGTGATGGAAAACAGTGAAGAGGAAATTGATTATCAGATATAGCAAAAAGCCCGCTATAAAAGCGGGCTTTTCAGAAATTTGGCTCCTCTGACTGGACTCGAACCAGTGACATACGGATTAACAGTCCGCCGTTCTACCGACTGAACTACAGAGGAATCGCTGTTGAGGCACATCTTAACGGCGAAAAATCTTTTGTCAAACCCGATTTTTAAATTCCCCAACTGTTTGCCGTTTCTATCAACAGTTTGTTGCATTTGCAGACAATTTGTTGGCGAAAATCTTTGCAGCTTTGCTGATTCTCCCTCATTATTTGAAATGTGGTTTCACTTTCTGCAATTAAGGTCGGCTTTGAATATCTCCTCTGCTTTACGCCAGGTTGTTCACGGCACTCGCTGGCACGCTAAACGCAAGAGCTACAAAGTGTTGTTCTGGCGCGAGATAACCCCGCTTGCTGTTCCTATCTTCATGGAGAATGCCTGTGTCCTGTTGATGGGTGTCCTGAGCACTTTTCTGGTCAGCTGGCTGGGAAAAGATGCGATGGCCGGCGTGGGATTGGCGGACAGCTTCAATATGGTCATTATGGCTTTTTTTGCTGCTATCGATCTTGGTACTACTGTCGTTGTGGCATTTAGTCTCGGTAAGCGGGATCGACGACGAGCGAGGGTGGCGACGCGGCAGTCATTGGTGATCATGACGTTGTTTGCCGTACTGTTGGCAACGCTTATTCATCATTTTGGCGAACAAATTATTGATTTCGTCGCGGGTGATGCCACGACAGAAGTTAAAGCACTGGCGTTGACTTATCTGGAGCTGACGGCACTCAGTTATCCAGCAGCTGCCATCACTTTGATTGGTAGCGGGGCACTTCGTGGTGCAGGGAATACGAAAATACCGCTACTGATTAACGGTAGCCTGAATATTCTTAATATTATTATTAGCGGCATATTGATTTACGGCCTTTTCTCCTGGCCGGGACTGGGATTTGTCGGGGCTGGGTTGGGTTTAACCATTTCTCGTTATATTGGCGCAGTTGCAATTTTGTGGGTGCTGGCGATTGGTTTTAATCCTGCGCTAAGGATTTCGTTAAAGAGCTATTTTAAACCGCTGAATTTTAGCATTATCTGGGAAGTCATGGGGATTGGTATTCCAGCGAGTGTCGAATCAGTGTTATTTACCAGTGGTCGGTTATTAACCCAAATGTTCGTTGCCGGGATGGGGACCAGTGTTATTGCCGGAAATTTTATCGCGTTTTCAATTGCGGCTCTTATCAACTTACCCGGAAGTGCGCTCGGCTCTGCTTCTACGATCATTACAGGCCGAAGGTTGGGGGTAGGGCAGATAGCGCAAGCAGAGATTCAGTTGCGGCATGTGTTCTGGCTTTCCACTCTTGGATTAACGGCCATCGCCTGGCTAACGGCTCCCTTTGCCGGGGTTATGGCATCGTTTTACACCCAGGATCCACAGGTTAAACATGTCGTTGTGATTCTGATTTGGCTAAATGCTTTATTTATGCCTATTTGGTCCGCCTCATGGGTGCTACCCGCTGGATTTAAAGGTGCTCGCGATGCCCGTTACGCCATGTGGGTTTCTATGTTGAGCATGTGGGGTTGCCGGGTTGTCGTCGGTTATGTGCTGGGCATCATGCTTGGCTGGGGTGTGGTTGGTGTCTGGATGGGAATGTTTGCCGACTGGGCTGTGCGGGCCGTGCTGTTTTACTGGCGAATGGTTACTGGACGTTGGCTGTGGAAATACCCTCGATCCGAACCGCAAAAGTGTGAAAAAAAGCCAGCTGTGTCGGAATAAACGACAAAATGCAGATTATTTCAGCAAACGATTTCAAATTTAAAAAACAGGCTTTGACATTATGGGTGGGCATCGCTAATATTCGTCTCGTTCTCACGATTCCTCTGTAGTTCAGTCGGTAGAACGGCGGACTGTTAATCCGTATGTCACTGGTTCGAGTCCAGTCAGAGGAGCCAAATTTTAGTTTTGAGATATCTCTATGAGTCTCAAAACAGTTAAAAAATAAAAATTATTTTTACCCGGTTACCTTGTAAAAAAGTGACCGGGTTTTTTGATTTCTGTGTTTCGTGCGCTTAATCGAGTCTCACGCTTCAGTGAGCAAGTTGCCCCCAACAGACATCACGATTCGCAAGGTCAAAAACTCTGTTCCATGAAGTACCGTACAAAGATAAAGAGAAAAATGCCTTATGCGGGATGTCGCTATCGCGTCTTTATCGGGAAACTATGCGTTATTGCCACTTTGCCTTCTGTAATCAGAAAAAGAAGAACTGGAATTTTAATAAATATTATTTCTCTGGGAACGGGGATTTTTTATAATCAATATGACGAGTTGAACATTATATTTTTTATAAGGGTTATATGAGATTAAAGAAATCTGCCGTAAAGACAGATTTCTTTAAAAGATAATTAGAGATTTGCGACGTTATGATAAACTTTTTGTACATCGTCGTCATCTTCAAGGGCATCAACAAGCCCTTCAAAGATTTCTAAATCTTCTGGGGAAAGCTCAACTTCAGATTGAGCAATCATTTCTAATTCTGTTGTTGAGAACTCAGTGATTCCAGCTGCTTTTAGAGCCGCGATTCCTTTATGAAGGTCAGTAGGTTCGGTATAAATAACAATGTTACCTTCTTCTTCAGTCACATCACGAACATCAACTTCAGCTTCAAGTAAAATTTCAAAAATATGGTCAGGGTCTGATCCTTTAAATACAATCACACCCGTATTGTCAAACATATAGCTGACAGAACCTGCCGCTCCGATATTGCCGCCTTTTTTATTGAAAATTGTGCGAACGTTAGCAATCGTACGGTTAACATTTGAAGTCAATGTCTCGGCGATAATCATTGAGCCATTAGGACCAAAGCCTTCATAACGTCCCTGCACGAACGTTTCATCTCCGCCGCCTTTGGCTTTATCAATTGCTTTATCAATAACGTGCTTTGGAACTTGTGCCTGCTTTGCACGTTCAATAACGAATTTTAAAGATGTGTTTAATTCTGGATCGGGTTCACCTTGTTTGGCAGCAGCATAGATTTCTACACCGAATTTTGCATAAATTTTAGACGTTGCACCGTCTTTAGCCGTTTTTTTAGCAACAATATTGGCCCATTTACGTCCCACTGGAATGATCTCCTCGAAAATTTATTTACATTACTGGTAAATCGTTAACATGTGTTAATTCGGCATATTATATCATAACAGGAAAAATCTCGTCTATTAGAAATAAAAATATTCTAAAGCTATAATCTTATATTTAATTTTATAAAAACTTATATTGTTGGCGGGATTTTTTATAATTGTGTTTTGAAAGCATACTTGCTTTTAATATGTGGAAATCATTAAGACGATAATAAAACTCGTATCCGCCCAAGGAAGCAAACAGCCCACGATTATTGCAGGCTATTTGCCAGGTGTCTTACTTACTCCTTCACATCTATTTCTGATAAGAAGGTTCAGAACTTATTATCGGAACGGCGGCTCATTAAAGGTTCGTAATTTACGTGAATGCAGTCGGTCGCCTTCTGCGCGCAGCAAATCGATCGCCCGAATGCCAATTTGCAGATGTTCGGAAATAGCGCCTTCATAAAAACGGTTAGCCTGACCGGGAAGTTTAATCTCGCCATGCAACGGTTTATCTGAAACACACAGTAGTGTCCCGTATGGCACGCGGAAACGATATCCTTGCGCGGCAATGGTTGCACTTTCCATATCAATTGCTACGGCCCGGCTTAAGTTAAAACGAAGTGCAGAAGCTGAGTAACGTAATTCCCAGTTCCTGTCATCTGTGGTTACCACAGTACCAGTACGTAGCCGCTGTTTGACTTCCTCACCGGGCCTGCCACTCACCAGCTTGGTGGCGTCATAAAGCGCACGTTGCACTTCAGCAATGCTCGGAATAGGAATATCGGGCGGCAGAACCGCATCAAGAACGTGGTCATCGCGTAAATAAGCGTGTGCAAGTACATAATCGCCAATGGCCTGACTTTCACGTAATCCGCCACAGTGACCAATCATCAACCAGACATCCGGGCGTAGCACTGCCAGATGATCGCAGATGGTTTTAGCATTTGACGGTCCCACGCCAATATTCACCAGAGTAATACCCTGACCATCGGCGGTAATTAAATGCCATGCTGGCATCTGATGTTTTTTCCATGCAAGGTCGGAAATGGCTTCTTCTGGCGCTTCGGTTTCGGCGGTGATCCAGTTCCCGCCAGCACAAGAAAGGGCAATGTAGGGACTATCAGGATCGAGGATCTGGCTGCATCCCCAACGAACGAATTCATCCACATAACGTGTGTAGTTGGTAAACAAGACGAACGGCTGAAAATGTTCAACTGGCGTACCGGTATAATGGCGCAACCGTGCGAGGGAAAAATCGACGCGGCGCGCATCAAAATGCGATAGGGGGGAGAATTCAGTTGGATGATAAATGCCGTCTGCAGTTTCATCGCCAATTTGCGCCAGTTCTGTTGTCGGGAAGTAGCGAGTTAACCCAGCGCTCATTGAGCGATCAAGTGTCAATTCAGAGCCATCGATGACATAAGGATAAGGGATTTCATGCTGCGAGGGTTGCACAGAGATATGCGCACCATAATCCTGATACAGCAACGTAAGTTGTTCATTAAGATACGAACGAAAGAGAGTAGGGCGAGTAATCGTGGTGGTGTAGCTGCCTGCGTGAGTAAAACGACCAAATGCGCGCGTTTTGGGGGGATTGGTTGTGCTACCGTCCCAGGTTACGGTCAGTGATGGATAGACAAAAAGACCTTGTTTGCGGGCGTTTTCATCAGGTAATTCGCCACTTGTAATATAGTTGCCAATGGCGTTGCGTAATGCGACTACAGATTGCTCATACAGCGCGTCGAGTTTATCCAGTGCCTGAGCTGGGGTCAGACCGGAGCCCTTATTATTCATGTGTGTCTCCTGTTCCATACAATTACCGCACATCCGATAGTATGTCACAGGAATGTGAAACAAAAGTGTAAGGCGAAGATCGGATGATCTTCGCCAGACTATCAAGCGCGTTGATTGTCTTTCATCAACAAAGCGGTCATTGCGGAAATCAGACATCCAGCCAGCAAATAAATGGCGACGCTATGCCAGTTCCCGGCAAAGTAAGTGATGAGTGCAGCGGCAATAAAAGGTGTAAATCCACCGCCAACCACACTGGCGACCTGATAACCGACTCCAGCACCACTATAGCGATAACTGGCACCAAACATTTCGGTAAACATCGGTTGTTGCACACACACCACCATGTCATGCGCAATGTTTGCCAGCATTATGGAGAAGAAAACTATCCAGAAAATAGATTGTGCTTCAAGCGCCATAAAGAAAGGAAATGCGCTCAACGTTCCGATTAACGCACCTGTGATATAAACCCTGCGGCGACCAAAACGATCGGCAAGCCAGGCAAAACAGGGAATTGTCAAGCAGCTTAATCCACCTACCAGCAAACCAATATTGAGGAAAAGTTCGCGCGGTAACCCCATATTCTGGGTTGAATAATTAAGTGCAAAGGCAGTAACGATGTACATCGTCAGCAATTCGCACAGTCGTAGCGCAATAATCTTCAGGAAAGCACCGGGATGTCGTAACAGCGCTTCGATAACCGGGATGCGTTTTTTCGCGGCAGCTTGATAATGTTGCTGTTGTTCAAATTCCGCGGACTCCTCCATGCCATTGCGCACCCACAATGCTCCCAGTACCAGTACGATGCTAAACAGGAAAGGAATGCGCCAGCCCCAGCTTAAAAACTGTTCGTCAGTCGTCATCATACTGATCAATGAAACCAGTCCGGTTGAAAGCAGTAAACCTACACCGTAGCCAACTTGTACACCGCTACTGTAAAAGGCTTTTTTATTTTTCGGTGCACTTTCAACGGAAAGCAACGCCGCGCCTCCCCATTCGCCGCCGACGGCAAATCCCTGAATGGCACGCAGTGTCACCAGCAAAATAGGTGCCCACCACCCAATGGTCGAGAATGAAGGAAGAATACCAATCAAGGCTGTCGCGATGCCCATCATCCAGACGGTCAGCATTAACATGCGCTTACGTCCCAGTCGGTCGCCAAAGTGACCGAAAATGACACCGCCGAGCGGACGGAAAAGGAATCCGACGCCAAAGGTGGCAAATGCGGCGAGCGTTCCCATCGCCGGGCTTACTTGCGGGAAAAACTCGCGATTAAACACCAGTGCGGCGGTGATGCCATAGAGTAAAAAATCATACCAGTCGACGACGGCACCAGCGAAACTGCCTAACGCAGCTCGTCGGGCGCGACTTAACGAAAGCGTCCCTTCATCGGGACGAGTGGAGATGAGCGTGGAGTCCATAATGATCCTGTTTGTACTGTCTTTTTATAATTAGTATGGAAAAGGTAACTCACATTGCCGTCGATCTATAAACGAACCTTATGAGACTACCTCGACAGAGCGCATCTGCAAATGATTTTATGGCTGATTAGCGGCAACATGAAAAATTCGATGGAAGATGAAAGCGCAGGAGTTGCTGGTGTTGTTTAAGGATTAAGCAGAGGACCCACAGGTTCGAGATATGAAACATAAAAGTCCGCATATGCACAAAATGGCACCCTGATGAGTCTGATAGACTGCATTGCATTATAACCAGTAGGGAGGCGAGGTTAGGTATGTTTTTAGCATCATTGTTGAGACGTATTGCATTTAGTTACTACGATTATAAAGCTTATAATTTCAATATTGAAAAAACAGACTTTGTTGTCATCCATATTCCCGATCAGATTGGCGATGCTATGGCCATCTTTCCTGTTATTCGGGCGCTTGAATTGCATAAAATTAAGCATCTTTTAATTGTAACGTCGACAATTAATTTAGAAGTCTTTAATGCGCTTAAACTTGAACAGACTAAATTAACATTAGTCACAATGACTATGCAGGATCACGCAACATTAAAAGAAATAAAAGATTTAGCAAAGAACATAACACAGCAATACGGTACGCCGGATCTTTGTATAGAGGCGATGCGTAAAAAGAACCTGAAAACGATGATATTTATCAGTCAGTTGAAAGCAAAAACGAATTTTCAGGTTGTTGGTTTAACCATGAAGTGCTACTCCCCTTTGTGCAAGAACGCGTCCCGGATGGATCAGAATCTCCGGGCTCCTGTACCCATGACATGGGCATTTATGATGCGTGAGGCGGGTTTTCCAGCAGTCAGGCCAATATATGAATTGCCACTAAGTGAGGATGTACTCGATGAGGTGCGCGAGGAAATGCGATCGTTAGGATCTTACATTGCGCTTAATTTAGAAGGTAGCTCGCAGGAACGTACATTTTCATTATCGATTGCAGAAAATCTAATAGCAAAAATTCAAAGTGAAACAGATATACCAATAGTGATCGTTCATGGACCAAAAGGGGAAGATAAAGCCAGGGTATTAGTGGATTGTTATAATAATGTCTACCGTTTATCCTTATCACCCTCGATTAAACGTTCAGCAGCAATCATAAAAGATGCTTATATCGCAATAACTCCTGACACCTCAATATTACATATGGCAAGTGCCTATAATACTCCCGTTGTTGCAATTTATGCTGATTACAAAACGCGATGGCCCGCAATGGCCGATGTTTCGGAGTCAGTCGTCGTTGGGCAAAAAATTGACAATATAAGTCTGGATGAATTCGCAAAGGCATTAAAAAGTGTTTTGGCGAGAATATGAGACAGTACTTATGCATAGTAATGCCGATCTGTTATGAACGGTGGTGTCATCAATACTCTGAGGCTGGTCAATCATCACAGAAAACCAGCCTTTGGATCAAAGCTGTACTCACCGGATACGATCATAGTCACATCGAACGCGATTCTTGCGGTGCAGCAGTTTTATTTATTCATTTTCTGTGAGAGAAGGGCAAGCTCTATAGAGGGAATGTAAAAAAGAGTGCTCCGAATGGAGCACTCTTTAAGAAATTATAACGGAAAATCACAGGTTTTTATAACATGTCGCATAAGCAAACCCAAGCTTTTCAAATACGCTTTGATCACCTGTTGCCAGGGAAACTACGTATTGTTCGCTTGAGTTTGCGGGACTAGATGACCAATACATATTTGATTGAAAACCAGCTTCAGTCGTGTAATGCCCCATATCTCCCCATTCACTGTACAGTGACCCGATGCCTCGGGAACGACTATGGTTTAAATGGTCTGCACGGGGAAGTGTGTAGCCATTGCTACTGCAAAAATTTTCAGCAAGGCTGTATATCATGAAAGCATCGCCGGAGTTCACCCACCAACTCTTCACACGGATTTCGTATACATAGCTAGGGCCTCCTGATTTTGGCGTCGCCGTAATCCTTTCCCAATTGCTGCCGACATTTTTAAATGTCACTTTACCGGTAGCATCAACATCGACCCAGGAGGCAGAGCTTGAAAACTCATAATCAGCCGCCGTTTTTCCTGGGGCAAAGTTGTCATTATTCAACTGATAATACGCCCCGGTGAACCCCTGCGAAGGGAATGTAGTTGTCGGTAGGTCAGTACCATTGACTGATACTGTACCGCTCATTATTTTGTCTTCTGCGCGAGTGAATTGTATTGTGGTACTCAGACCAGCTTGATGAACACCATTCAATACAGGGATCAGCGTTGCGATACCCTCTCCGCCGCCTGTAATGGTGGCTTTGTAATCACCGTTGATATTTTGACTGTAATCAATTGCGCTAATTTTCATATAGGGCACGTTAGTACCTGATTGCACAAATTCCATCCCTTCAGAAACTTTGATCGGATTGCCTGATATATCGTGCAAAACAAGATGTAGCTCAGCACTATCGGTAAAGTCCCCTTTCAGTGAGGACCGATTGTTCTTAAGGACGGACTGCGAGGCGTCTGCCGGGCCTGCCACCAGCGTTATATCTACTGTTTGCATTCCACCAGCGGTCGTGACTGCGCTTACCGTGACGCTACCTGTCATCGCTCCTTTCACGCTTGTTGTCGCGATTCCGTTTTGATCGGTCACCGCTGTTAATGACGTTAATGTGGCAGAGCCGCTTTTTAAGGCGAAGTACACAGTGAGACCTTCGATCAGGTTACCACTGCCATCCTCAACCGTTGCCTTTAAGGTACTTAAATCACTGTTGGTGGCGGCGATAGTCGATGGATCAGCGATAAAGCTAGCAACATGTGCGGTGCTTGAGTTGCCAGTGACTTTCACGGTTGTCTGTGTCTGTATTGTTACGCCGTTATGGAACGATGCAGTCACCGTATATGTACCGACTTTATTGCTGGTCAGAACGACCGGAGCCTGACCTGAAGAGTTAGTTCTCACTTTTCCGCCACTTAACGTCGCCCCTTCTGGCGTTACGCTAAAGTTGATGACCTGACCCTCCACTGGAGTGCCATTTGCAGAGGTTAGCGTTGCCGTCAGAGTAGTGCCTGTAGGGGCATAGACACCGATAAGCGGACTGGACGCCGTGAGTGTCAGTTTTTCATCAATAGCCTCCAGTTGTTTCTCAAGTGAGGCTCCATTCGCCAGGGATGCTTTCACCATATACGAACCGTTTCTTTCGGGCGTCATGGAGACCTCGGCTATACCATGCGTATCAGTAGAGACAATATTTTGGCTGATGGTCATGTGCTCTGGTGGCTCTGCACTGAATGTTACAGATTCATTAAGAATCGGGTTGCCAAACTGGTCGTTGACGTGAGCTTTAACTGCTACGTCTTGTGCGACCATTAGCTGACCTTCAGGTATCTCCAGACTGGTAATCGTTGCAGAATTAATATCTGCTTTTGCATTCAGTAATCGCGATATGACTTCAGTAGGTTTATCTGCCAGAGAGGCTGAAACTGTTTTCAGTCCGACTTCGGTGCTTGTCACAAGAATTTCAGCGAAACCCTGATCATCCGTTTCAACGCTGGTGCTGCTTAGCGTGACGGAGGTTCCGCGGAAATTAACTTTTATGCCTTCTACCGGGTTGCCGTTAGCGTCAGTGACGCTTGCAGTCATGGTCGCGCCCTCGGTCGTGCTGACGACGAATGAGTATACAGAGGTTAAGGAGGCTAGTGTTGCGGTACCAGCATCGGCAATCAAAGTCACCTGTTTCGTATCACTGACACCATAATTGTTCACGCTAACTGTCACGGGGTAGGTACCGGATTTTGTACCGCTCAGTGTAACTTCAGCCTTGCCGTTGATATCAGTAATGGCGGAACCGCCTTGTCCGAGAGTGAAGCTTGCGCTCACGTCTGCCGGTAGCGTGAATGTCACCGCCTCATTGGCTAACGGGTTGCCGTTTCCATCAGTCACTGTTGCCTGAAGTGTGGTCATCCCAACGTTATTGGCGATAAAGTTGTCCTCGGTAACGTTAAGATTAACCTGCGCACTGAGCGTATCCGCAATAAAGTTCACCACCAACTGCTCACTCTTACCGCCAGTCATCGATGCTGTAACAGTATGAGCGCCTGCTTTTGTACCTTTCAGCGTGACTTTCGCTTTGCCTTCAGCATCAGTAATCGCTTTACCGCCATCGCTCAGCGTGAAGTTCGCCTTCACATCTTCCGGCAGAGTAAATGTTACTTCAGTGTTGGCTATCGCATTGCCCTCTGTATCAGCGACTGTTGCTGTTAGTGTCGTGAGATCGTTATTGTCGGCAATCACCGGATCCTTCGAGGCTGCCAGCGTAATTTCGGCATTCGCGACGTTCGGCACATAGGTCACTGTTTGTTGCATCGAATCGCCATTTTCGAGGGTTGCCGTCACTTGATAAACCCCGGCTTTTGTAGCGGTAAAGCTTGCGTAAAAATTGCCGTCGTGGTTGGTAGTATATATAGCGTTATTACTGGGGGGCACGCCTTCACTTGGTGATACTCTGAGGGTTACCTCCTGCTGGGGTACACCGTTGCCGTAATTATCCTTCACCTCAATATACAGATTGGTAGTGTCGCCTGCGGAGACTGTATCAAAAAGTGCCTGTAGCAAGGTGAGATGTGCCGTAGACGCATCAGCGTTGACATTAATTGATGTGCTAAGCGTGGAGCTACCATTTTCCAGACTGGCCTCAACGGTATCCGGTCTCGCTCCTGATTCTATCGAGGAGCGGGTATTGGTATAAGTGACGGTAGCCTTACCCTGTTCGTTCGTTACGGCTTGGCCGCCATTCGTCATTTCGGCAGAGTTTGTTCTGCTGGTGAAGTTCACAGTCACACCTTTCACCGGAAAGCCATTATTATCAACGACTGTGGCGGTGATGACGCTGCCGGAGCTGTTCTGCGGGGTACCGGCGATTATGCTGTCTGGGACAGGCGTCAACTCGATAATTTTTGCCGCTGCTGTGTCGCCAATAAAATGCACAGTTTTGTTGTCGCTGGCACCATTATTAGCCAGTGATGCAGTGACCGTCTGCTCACCAAAGGCAACGCCTGCGAGAGTGGCCTGCGCGATGCCAGACTCATTGGTATTACTTACTCCCGGGGTCAGGGTGAGTCCTGAAGAGGCTGAGCTGAATGTTACCGGAAGATTATTCACCTCATTGTCGAACTGATCTTTAACCGTTGCAGTTAGCGTTGCGTTATCGACGCCATTACCTGTGATCTCATCTTTTGACATCTGCAGGACAACCTGAGCCGAGGTTTTGTCCGCCACAAACGTTACCGGCTGCGAATCACTGGTATTGTTATTACCCAGCGTTGCGGTAACCGTATGCGTACCCGCTTTTTTACCTTTCAGCGTGACATGCGCTTCCCCATTGGCTTGGGTGATGGCAATGCCGTTATTTTCGAGGGTAAAGTTTGCCGCAACGTCCTGTGGCATGGTGAAGTTGACCGTTATCCCCGCCACCGGATGATTCGACGGATCTTTCACCGTCGCCGTCAGCTGCACGCTGTCGCTGTTATTCGTCACCACCTGTTGAGCAGGGATGTTCAGGGTGACCTGCGCGTTGCTGGCATCGGGCGCAATATTGACTGTCGTCGTATAGCCATTGCCGTTAAGCAGTGTGGCTTCGACTGTATGAACACCCAAAACCGTGCCCTTAAGGGTAACTTCAGCAACACCACTGTCGTTAGTATTGCTCGTGCTCTGACTAAGTTGAGTATCTGCCGGGTTGGTACTGAAGGTGACCGGTAGGTCTTTTACTGCGTTATCAAAAGGATCTTTCACTGTTGCCGTCAGAGTCGTCTCATCCACGCCATTCCCAATGATTTCCGCTTTCGATGTTTGCAGAACGACAACTGCGCTGTCCTTATCTGCCACGAAGGTGACCGGTTGCGCATCGCTGGCATTATTGTTACCCAGCGTTGCGGTAACCGTATGCGTGCCCGCTTTTTTACCTTTGAGGGTGACATGCGCTTCGCCATTGGCCTGAGTGATGGCAATACCGTTATTTTCAAGGGTAAAGTTTGCCGCCACGTCCTGAGGCATGGTGAAGTTCACCGTTATTCCCGCCACCGGATGATTCGACGGATCTTTCACCGTCGCCGTCAGCTGCACGCTGTCGCTGTTATTCGTCACCACCTGTTGAGCCGGGATGTTCAGGGTGACCTGCGCGTTGCTGGTATCGGGCACAATATTGACGATTTTCGTATCGCTTTTACCGTTAAGCAGTATGGCTTCGGCTGTATGAACACCCAAAACCGTGCCTTTAAGGGTAACTTCAGCAATACCGTTCTCATTAGTATTAAGCGCCTTCAGACTCAGTTGCGTGTCTGCGGGGGAGGTGCGGAAGACTACTGACAGATTTTTAACCACGTTATCAAAAGGATCTTTCACTGTTGCTGTCAGAGTTGTCTCATCCACGCCATTCCCAATGATTTCCGCTTTCGATGTTTGCAGAACGACAACCGCTCTGTCTTTATCGGCCACAAACGTCATTGGCTGTGTATCGCTGACATTGCTGTTAGCCAGACGAGCCGTGATCATATGCGTGCCCGCTAACGTGCCGGTCAGGGAGGCGATTGCTATCCCGTTGCTATCCGTCATGCCTTTTCCGCTGTTGCTAATCGAGAACCGACTTGCGACGTCGTTTGGCACAGAGAAGGTGATTTCTTTATCTTTTAATGGGTTGCCATTTTTATCCTGCAAGGTTGCAGTCATATGTAGCGGAGCTGTGTTGGTGACGGTGATATCACCTGAAGGCACACTGAGGGTCAGGGCAGCAGTACTTTGATCACCGATAAAAATCACCTGTTGATTAGCCTGAGAACCAGAGCTCACAGAGGCCGTAACCCTATAATCACCATTTTTCAAACTGGTCAGCGTAGCTGTGGCGATCCCGTCGTGGCTATTCACTTCTGTTTGGCTCAGTTTCGCCTCTGCTGAATTAACATTGAAAGTGACCTTGACGTCATTGAGCAGGTTGCCTTTTGCATCCCGGACTGTCGCGGTCATTGTGGCGCTATCATTGCCGTCAGCGACCACTTCATTTTTCGACTTCTGCAGCTCAACCTGCGCGGTACTCGAGTCGCCGACAAAACTGACGATTAACGTTTGTTTCACGCCATTTTCAAGGGTGACTTCAACCGTGTTGTCTTCCTGCTTACTACTTTTCAGATCAAAAGTCGCCAGACCATTAACATCCGTTTTTGCGGTGTTTTGATTGTTGAAGGAAGTTGCCGATCCGCTTAATACCGCAAACGTGACGGTATGATCATTGATTGGGTTGCTTCCTTCATCAGCGACATTGACCGAGACGGTGTTTGCTGCATTCTCATTGGCGAGCACACCATTATTGCTGGCAGATAATGTCGCAATTTTTGCTGACTGCGGGTTGGCGTCGATGATAAAACCAGCGGTATGCAAATCTTCATTCCAGTTTTGCATTAATAGCTTCGCAGTAAGCCCACTGCCTTTGGTATAGGCGGTATAGGTTGCCTTATAGACGCCATCTGCGGTTTCTTTCCAGTCTGTAGTGACACCAGGTTTCACGTTGTCGATGCTGACTGCGTTATTCAGTTGCTGTTTTTGCTCCTTAACAGGTTTGTCATTTTCATCTCTCAGTTCTACCGTCACCTCGATAGGATTGCCGGAGAGATAACGGTCTTTATCAATTTTAATTGACGAGTGAGTTCGGGATGACGAAATAGAAATGATATTCACCACGGCGGGGGCTTTAGCCGCATCCACACCATTCAGCTGTGGCATCAGCGTCAGCGTGCCAGACATCGCTCCTGTGGTCAGGATCTGGGTATAGCTTCCGTCACCATTATCTTTCCATTCAGAAAGGGTGATGTCCTGAACACCTTCGTGACGCGTCGAGAGCACCAGCCCGACAACAGGATTACCTGCTGCATCATGCGCAATAAAAGTCAGTGTGGCGGTTGAATGGGAATCCGCGTTCAATGTTTGGGTACTTAACGATACCGAGGAATCTTTCTGGCTTAGCGTAGGTGCCTGAACGACCACCATGCTCTGTTCACGATTCGACAAATTGCCTTTGACATCTTCGGCGGTGACTTCAATCGGCCAGTGTTATCGGTTTCTGGCGTACTGGTGAACCGGTAAGCCGGCAGGGTAACCAGAATATCTTTACCCGTTGTGACCACTTTGCCACCGGCAGCTTCCAGAGCGGTGGCTTCGACGTTATAGCCTTTCAGGGCATATTTGGTTTGTAGCGACGAAACCAATGATTTCACTTCTCCTGACTTCCCTGTCACGGGGTCTGTCAGGGTCAGGCGAACCAGTTCTTTTTTGCGGTATTCCAGAACGATGTTGTTGTTGCGATCCACCAGATCATAACGGCTGCCTGCAAGGCTACGCCGTGCAGCGACTTCGTTCGGGTCAAGCTGTTTCTGCATTGCGCTGCCAGGTTGCCAGGTAAAATCGACGGCAAAACGGGTGTCATTTTCGCCCTGTTTACCCTGGCGTTGCTCCGCGCTGAAGGTCATCAGCGGGAAGGGGGTATAGTTAAGTCCAGCGGTTATGGCATGAGGATTACTTTGCCGATCGTCTTTATCGAACAGGGCCACTTCATCGCCATAATACTGTTCATAGACCAGTTTACCGCCAAGGTGCGGCCAGGCGGGTAGCCAGCCTTCTGCGCGTACATCCCAGCCATTGGCCGGGCGGGCTTCATAATCGTTGTCCAGCTCAGGTGCGCTGCGCCAGTTGGTCAGTCGCAAATAGCCGTTACTGCTTAATTTTAGATAGTCGCGCCAGTACTCCGCGCCAATGCCGGCGCGGGAGTGGTAACGGCTAAGATCGTGGTCGAAAAAGAAGTTGATGCCCGACATCCATGTGGGAGTGAAATGACGCCAACCTAAGCCGTTGTTAATCTGCGTACGCTCGTCAGTACGATGGAGAGTATGCTGACTGAAAAAGAGATTATCAGGCGTTTCATACCACGGATGGAGAAAATCGAACTGGGAGTTCTTCAGGCTAAAATCTTCATCCACGCCCAGCGTGATTCTTGCGGTACCGAAGCGGCTTAACCAGT